>Ga0316208_1000023_pt1 | contig 258039 bp, 222 predicted proteins | sample 3monopyrite_MG_FD_204944 | JGI IMG/M metagenome (GOLD analysis project Ga0316208, IMG submission 204944) | Microbial mat bacterial communities from mineral coupon in-situ incubated in ocean water Damariscotta River, Maine, United States -... | ecosystem: Environmental > Aquatic > Marine >...
TTGCATCGCAGAATGGCAAAGCCAGCGGAACCGCAACAAACATACTTGACGCGGGGTGGAGCAGCCCGGTAGCTCGTCAGGCTCATAACCTGAAGGTCGTAGGTTCAAATCCTACCCCCGCAACCAACGATAACAAAGGCTTAGAGAGAAATCTCTAAGCCTTTTTCTTGTCCGGGGCTACCGCAGGGCTACTTATAAACGAACGAAGAAGGGCTGCTTGCTGTTGATTTTGCCTTAGGAATGTTTTCGTGCGTCCAAAAGCGTCCTTCATCCTCAAGTTGGGATTGTCCGCTAGCAGATCACTATGCAGGCCTCCAATGTTGCTAGGCAACATTAATTTTGCGTCACTATATCGCGTTTTATGGTCTGCTCGCAGGTCAGTTCTATTCCGCAATACAATTGACACGCTATTGTTTATACTTAATGCTCTCTTTAATTGAAGTACATATGGGGGTGTCTTGCTTATGACGTTTTCCGTGCAATTTCATTTCGAGTATGAGCATGACGCCAAACGACTGGATTAGGCAGTTTCTTGAGAGGGAAGGTCGGGTTTTCCCTGCTGATGGACGTCCTCTATATGCCTACCGAGTCACGGAACAAGAATATGACAGTCTAATAGAAACACTAAAGCAAGCGAGCATATTTGGTGTCGAAAGCCTAGCAACTTCTCCATGCACCAAATGGCCAATGGCATTTGTTTTGTTCGCCGCCGAGTGGTGGCGGCGCGAATATTCCGGTGGAGCTTGGTCTTGGGAAGAAATTTTTAGCGCGATTAGCTTGAACCGCGATGATCTTCCCGTCACTAAGCGCAACCAGGCCGTTGAAGGCGGGCTGCGCGATTGGCTACGCGAAGTAAGAACCAACGATTATCATAGAGAATTTTTGGCCAGTATTGCAATGGAGGGCGGCCTTCCCTTGCAGCGACTTCAATCTCAAGGTAACGGGCATCGGGAGTTGCTCAAAATTATAATTAGGGAATTGCCGAACAAACAGCGGCTGGGTTTTACTGCCGCGGATATAGCTAAATTATCCGCCCACAGGCTCCCCTTGTCATTTCAACGCGACGAAGTTTATTTTATTCTGGGAAGCATCGCTGAGGCATGTATCGAATTGCGCGATGCCCATGACTTATCTAGCAAGACAGAGCCTTTCGCATGGCTTCATGACAACGCACCGAATTGGCAACAGAAATTCCCTCTGAGCTTGAGCGATCAAGGCGCAGATATTTTGCTCAAGGCATTAATTGAGGAAGCGGTCAGCCACCAAGGAAACGAAGCATCAGACCTAAAAATCCGACGTTATCTTGACGGTACACCAGAGGGGTTTCGCCTCAAAGCGGAACTGCTCCTCCCTGACATGAAAGTTAAAGCAGATGTTCTCTCGCGCTTGATTGGCAAACACGCGCCGGATGAATTGGCACCGCGGATTATCTTCAATATTTCGGTAGCAAGCCAGTCGAAGATTGTGGCCCGGCTACGCATTATGGCTGGCACAAATTCTTACCGTGTTCGCAAACAGTCAGCAAAGTTCACAGATTCTAATGCCGCCGCTGAAATACGACTTAGACTTGAAGATGGAATGAACGCCGAGATATGTACTCTAGCGCCGCCCAGTGGCGGTGAGCTGGTCCCGGAACTACCGTGGGTGTTCTCCGACAACAACGAAAGTGGCCCGTATGACCTGTTGTCTCAGGGGCGAGCTCGTATAAAGGAGCAAACATGTATTATCGCCGTTCCTACTGACCTAAAGATAGATGATTCAGATGGTGTATGTGAGCCGATTGGCTCACTAGTCGATTTTGACAGGCATTTGTTTCGTGTTCTAGGCAGTGTGAAACTGGAACTGGATGCCGGTCCGGTTTGGATCAAGACTGAACAGTGTCAGACAGAGGCAGCTGAATACGAAATCGTTGGGAAAACTCTTGCATGGGAAAGTAAACCCAATTTACTATTTCTAGGATTTCCCAGCGTTTTTGAGCACAAAATAGGTGGTGTAATTCGAAAATTGCCTCCCCACAAAATTCTGTGGCGGTGGTTTGGTGAAGGCAACGGCTGGCACAGAGAGCAAGCTGTATCTGCCGTGGGTGTCATCGAGCTTGCGGGGATCGACAATGAAACCGAAGAATTGCTGTTTCGCCGCAAAATTGGTCTACTACCCAAAGCTACATCCATCCATTTTAGACCAGGCGAGAGCGCGCTTGAAGGCGAGATTGAACTTTCCGACATCGGGCAGCAGTCAGCTTTTATCCAGCTTGATGGAATGGATTACCAAGTAAAAAGTGAGGGCAATAGCGCCAGACTTTTTTTGAAAAGCGGCACGGCTCATCCGCCAGCCGATGTCTCTGTTGACATTGAGTGGCCTGGCCGACGCGCAGCGTTAAACTTGAAACTGCCGTTTCCAGCAAAGGGTGCACATGTTTTTGACGGCGAGAAACCACATGACAAAAATCACGCTTTATATCTGAACAGTTTGCATGGAACACATGTGCGGATATTCAATCAAAGTGATTGGCATCATACAAACATACGAGTTCATGCCTACCATTCAGATGATAAAAATAACATTTATTTTATACATAACAGACCTGCCATTGAAAAATACGGCGAGGTCAGACTAATCGAGTATAAAGGCGAAATTAGCCGTTTATTCGCCGCATCGGATAAGTTGGATGGAACGGTCATATTGAAAATAGAAGGTGAAAGCGGCCAAGTGTGGGTACAGCTTAAGATACAACAATATCAATGTTACCTTTTCCGGAACCAAACAGATGGCTTTATCCACATTGATGATGCGGCGCAGAAATATCTTACAATTGATGACCTTGAAGGCATGCAGGTCTCAGCCGTGTCGCTGGCTCATCCGGAGCGCAATCCCACTCTGTTAGAAGCTAGGCGAACAGAGGGCGTTCCAACAGGGCAATGGGCATTTTTACCGGAAAAGCGCATTGCCAGTACCTGGCTGATATACCCAGGACCAGATTCAAGAGTCAAATTCCGTCCAATTTCCTGGGAAAACAATCTAGCCGAAGTGGAAATGAATGGAGACAATTTATCGGCGGGCTGTTTGATTCAAGACCAACGCAATAGAATCCTGGTTTTTGATGAACAAATTAACCAGATGAGCCGTGACTCAAGACACGAAGGTTGGCGTTTTCTGCAACAGACATTGGACCGGCTGGGCCACTTGCCTCTGAGCACCCATGATTTGGTTCGACGGATTGTCCGCAACGCTGACGCCATGGCAGGATTGTTTTTTCTTATTCAGCTTGAAGACATTGATCGCTTCGCTCAGGAGCTGCCTTTTTCGTGGGGAAATATTCCCTATGCATCATGGCGTAACGGCATGAACCTCTTTACTAATAAATACAGGGAAGAACTTCCTGATGAGCTTATTAGGGAGTTATTGCATGATAAATTGGAAGTTTTGTCAAGTATCGCCCAGTCGCTTGAAATTGGCCTTCATTACCTTAAAACGTCCAGCGACAATGAAGCCGAACGGGTAATTCCGGGAAGCTTTTTTTTGGATTCTCTATTTAATGGTGCCAATTCAGAAGTGCAAAAACTAACCCGCGATGCCGCGGATATGACCTGGCCCACCCAGTTTTTTGACAGTATACCCCATTGGATAAACCTTATGCCAAATGAGTATAAAAAGCTCGTGGATGATGCCCTTAGCTATTGTGATACCAGAGAATGTAATTATCGACGTTCTGTAATTTTTTTGCCTATTTTTCTTGGCATTGAATGGGTTACAGGCACGAAAACAATTGTTCCTGATCCCGGTGAAAGCGAGCAACTATTCCAATTCAAGATATGCCAATTACAAAATTTCCATCGTGATTGGTTCGACAATGCGATGAAGTGGACCATTGGCTATGGGCTGAATTTCAAAAATTGGGGGCAATGACGTGCGGCAGAATTATTATCAAGACCTTATCAAGCAACTCAGTGGGCGCGCTACACAATCGACACTTAGTATGTTGGGTATCAGCAATGAAATACTCCGCAATTACCTCGAAGAACAATTCAATCAGGCACCAGGCCAAAAGGGCAGCTATCTCGCAGACCCTGTATTTGAAGCTACTTTTGGGTGGAAGCAAGCAGAGGAGACAATGGCTGACCTTGCGGGCGGGCTCCTTTCCACAACCTTGGTCGAGGCGATGGATAATCCACCCAAGGAGCTGAAAGAGGAATATAGTTTCAAACGCTCTTGGCACCCTTACGACCACCAGCTAAAGGCCTGGAAACAATTAACAGGAGACAAGCCGCAATCTGCGATTGTTACCAGTGGCACGGGCTCCGGCAAAACAGAATGTTTTCTAGTACCAGTCCTTGATAGTCTCACCCGTCAAGCTGAGCAGAAAAAGACGCCTCTTGTCGGCGTTCAGGCATTGTTTCTCTACCCTCTCAACGCTCTTATTAATTCTCAGCGTGATCGGCTACGTGCATGGACGCATGGGCTGGACGGTAATGTTAAATTTTGCCTTTACAATGGCATGACACCGCAAAAAATGCCGGTGGCAAAGGCGCGCGAACATCCTTCAGAATTGCAAGACCGATCAAGCTTACGCGCTACACCGCCGCCGCTTCTTGTAACCAATGCGACAATGCTTGAGTATATGTTGGTACGGCAAGAAGATGCGCCAATCCTAAAAAAATCCCAGGGGATGCTAAAATGGATCATCCTTGACGAAGCCCACACCTATTTAGGGTCACAGGCAGCAGAGCTATCACTTTTGCTGCGCCGTGTGATGCACGGGTTTGGTGTTTCTCCAAAAGATGTTCGCTTTATAGCGACGTCGGCGACAATCGGGATTGAGGCGGGAGCAGAAAAGCAACTGGCGCAGTTCCTTGCGGACCTTGGCGGCATTGATGCGACGCAAGTAACTGTCATAGGAGGCAACCGCGAAATGCCACCCCTAGACGTCCGGTTCGAACAAGCTCGTACTTTTTCGCAAATTAAGCAGATAGATGCTGGGGAGGAGTATTCCGACGCGCGCTTTGAAAAACTGTGTGCTCATCCAATTGCTAAGGACCTACGTGCGTATATTACAAAAAAAAATGCAAGGTCCTTAAAACAGATCCAAGCTCATATTAAACAAACGGGGCCTGAGAACGATACTCTCGCCTGGCTTGATTTGTGTTCCGGGACGAGTCGGAAAACCAAGAACGGCGACAAGGAAACTTTCCTGCCGCTGCGGGCGCATATCTTCCATCGCGTGACGCCTGGTATCTGGGTTTGCCCTAATCAGGGTTGTAGCGCAAAGCAGACCACCGGACTAACGGATGAGAAGTGGCCATACGGCATGGTCTATTTAGAGCATCGCGATAAATGTCAGTGTGGCACACCGGTGTTCGATTTGGTATCTTGCAACGAATGCGGTTCGCAAGTTCTTCGAGCTGAGATGGATTCCCATTGTCGGCTGAAGCAAAAGACATGGGAACCTGCAGATGAATTCTCCCTATTGGGTGAAAGTGATTACCTGGAAGATAGCGAAGAAGAAGAAATATCCCTCGATGAAGAAAATGACACCGTTCTTATTACGAACAGAATTATTACGAGTGCTAGTGGTGAACAGCTGACGGGCCCAATTTCATTTGATCCTGAGACCAATGAAACAGATGCGTCCGAAGGTATTCGCTTAATAGGGGCTGAATTTCTTCCAAATAAAATTAAATGTCCTGATTGTGAGACAATGGCTCGCCCGGGGCGGGATTTGTTTCGACGTCGAATTCTTGGTGCTCCGTTTCATCTGGGAACTGTAATTCCCACAACATTGGAGTACTGCCCTGAAGGTAAAAATCCATTGGCGTCACCCAACCTCGGTAAACGTTTAATCACCTTTACTGACAGCCGCCAAGGGACTGCACGGATAGCTGTGCGACAGCAACAGGATGCTGAACGCAATAGCGTTCGCTCCTTCGTTTATCATGCGTTACGGAACCAATCAGGGGCTTCACCCGACCAAATTGAAGAACTAGATGCGTTAATAAATGAACTGAAACCGTTAGCCGCTACTAATAATTCGATCGCTACGGTCCTCAAGGAGAAGCTCCAGGAACGGACGTTATTGGCCGGTTACCAACCAATCAGCTGGGATGGAATGCTGAATAGGCTGGCCGAAGGTGATGATGTTAAAAAATGGATGCATCGCTATTATCAGGAATTAGATCGGGAAACATTTGGTAAGGAAAATGTTCGCGAATTGGCTGGAATGCTGTTGGCACGCGAATTCTCCCGTCGCCCAACTCGGCAGAACAGCCTTGAGACCATGGGGCTGATTACGCTGTCTTACCCAGCTTTAAAAGACTGCAAGAAGGCGCCCACCCTATGGGGCGAATTGGGTTGTGATCTTGAAGATTGGAAGGATTTCCTTAAAATATGTCTAGATTTTCATGTTCGCGGTAATACCTTCATTAACCTTCCAGATAAGTGGGCGAGATGGTCAGGCAATCGTTTCTTCAGCAAACGACTGCTCAATCCGGCCAGCACGGATAACAACACTACAAGTTACAAAAAATGGCCACAATTTAGACGAGGTAACCTGAACAGTCGGCTTGTTCGCTTATTATTTCACAGCTTAAATCTCAATACTGAAGAGCGACATGATCAAGATATATGTGATGATCTGCTTACTCATGCTTGGAACGAGCTAAAAAATAGGGGGCTACTACACGCCGATAACAATCATTTGTTTTATTTGCCGTTATCGAAGGTAGGTTTTCGCCTTACGCAAAAAGCTTGGGTTTGCCCTGTTACAGGGCGTTTTCTAGATGTAACCCTAAAAGGGATCACGCCCTATCTTCCTCGTCGTGCTGCAGCTCAATTTAGCCGATGCTCTGAACCACTTTTGATCCCAATATTCGATACACTAAATATTGACGACCGCAACCAAGCGCTTGAGCTTGCTCAAACCTGGCTAAAAGAAAACAAAGATGTAGGGAGTCTTAGGCAACGCGGCTTGTGGTCAGATTTGAGTGATCGCATTATTGAAGGCGCACGCTTCTTCCGGGTGGCCGAACATTCTGCACAACAGCCGGGGCGGGTGCTGTCGCGGTATGAAAAATGGTTCAAAGAAGAAAAGCTCAATGTCTTAAGTTGCTCAACAACTATGGAGATGGGCGTAGATATTGGGGGGATTTCTACCGTTGCAATGAACAATGTTCCTCCGCACCCGGCTAACTATCTGCAACGGGCAGGGCGAGCAGGGCGACGTGGCGAAGCAAGGTCAACTGCGATAACAGTCTGCAAAGACAATGCCCACGAACAGATGGTTTTTGCTAACACGAAGTGGGCTTTTGAAACTGACGCACCATTGCCATATGTTTCATTGAATAGCGTGCCAATTGTTCAACGGCATATTAATTCTATGCTACTTAGCACTTTTTTTAAAAGTGAAATTGGCGAAGAAAGTTTCAAACTAACTTCAGGAAATTTCTTTCTGAATAAGGAAGACGAAACCAGCCGAGTGGATCAGTTTCTAGACTGGTGTGCACGCATCACTTCCAGTTCTGCGGGGACTTTGCTTGAAGGGTTAAATACCTTGCAGAAAGGAACAATACTGGAAAACAGCGATCCGACCGGCCTTATCAATGAAACACAAAGTCTGCTCAGCAACATAAAAGAGAAATGGTGCTTAGAAAGAGAGATACTCGTTGATCAGGTAGTTAACTTGCAATCGTTACTTGGGAAAGACGACCGAGCAGTCAGGGCAGTTGAATTCCAGAAAAAGAGGATGGAGGGCGAATATTTATTGTCGGAGCTCGCTAACTCGGCATTTCTTCCGGCGTATGGTTTTCCATTACATGTCACTTCCCTCAACATAATAACCAAAGACCAACTTAAACTGGAAAATAAAAAGCAAGAACGTGAGGACAACCGGCTAATGGCCCGCGACCTTCCAGCTCGTGATGCCGCAACGGCTATTCGAGAATATGCCCCTGGCGCAGAAATTATCCTTGATGGAAAAGTGTACAAGTCATGCGGATTATCTTTGACCTGGAAAACACCCATGAACAAAGAAGAATCAAAGGAGCCTCAGGATTTTCGACTGGCTTGGCGGTGTAGGTCGTGCGGAGCAACAGGTACAGAGCGCAATACCGATATTGAACACCTAACTTGTGCCGAATGCGGCGAAACTTCGGGCAATCTGGCAATCAAATTATTTATCCAGCCGAGCGGCTATACGGTCGACTTTTATGAAGAACCACACAACGATGTCACCACGCAAACCTTTTTGCCTGTCAAGGAACCATGGGTTTCAATTACAGAAGAATGGCTCAGCCTTCCCAATCCTTCACTCGGTCGAGCAAGGACAAGCAGACAAGGGCAAATTTTTGCCCATTCGTCCGGTCTTCATAATCATGGTTACTCGCTGTGCCTTGGTTGTGGCCGTGCCGAATCTCAAGAGGAAGATCAAACTCTCCCGAAGGTATTTGCTGAGAATGCTCCCCATTATAGTCCACGCTACAAACTAGTTGATCATGAATGTCAGGGGAGCAATGATTCATGGCTAATTAAGCGCGATATTCATCTTGGTTTTGAATATCAAACGGATGTGTTTGAGCTCCAGCTTAAAGATCAAAATGGTCATCCAATCAATGATGTTACTTTAGCATTTACTTTAGCTACGGCTTTGAGGCGAGCGCTCGCCTCAAAATTAGGAATTGATGAAGCTGAACTGGGGCACGCTACTATTCAAAGGCAAGAAACTGGCGTCAGGGTGCAATCCATTGTTCTCTTCGATACGAACAGCGGCGGTTCTGGTTATTCTAGTCAAGCATACAGGGAACTGCCATCGCTCTTGCAAAGTTTACCAGGATTGCTTGAATGCCCAGCGGATTGCGACAAAACTTGTCATCAATGCTTGCTCTCTTACGACACGCGTTTTCACCTTGACGAATTGGATCGGAAAAAAGCATTAGAGTTTTTATTGCAAACGCAATTATTGAACCGGCTCGATTTGCCCGAAGAAAGTCGCTTTTTCGGGAAATGTTCACAGCTCGAGAACCAGCCAGTAGTTCAAGCTATCCAAAGCGCTATTAGGGATATTAATGCGAGCCGGATCCATTTTTTCTTTGATGGCGGTACCGAGTTGGCGGATATCGCTGCATCACCGTTTTTTGATTTGTTATTGCCATGGGCGTCAGAAGGAAAAAAGGTGTCGCTGATCCTGAGGCAACCATTCTTCGATACGTTGGATGCAGGAAAGAAGCTCGGGCTAATTCCTTTAATTTCTATCCCCAACATTGAGGTCTTAGTATTGGCTGATGGCCGCGAAATTGAGCTAGATCACAATGGCAAAATGCTCTGCGAAGTTTTGGAAGGTGAAAATGGACATGGCAGAAAAATATGCTGGGCAACTTCTGACATTGATGCTCATGTACCAGGCGCTGATTGGGGGACAGCAGCAAACAATCCGGTAGTTCGCAGCAATGTGATCCGCACGGTTTCCTGTTACGACACACAGAAGCTTACTCAGACAGACCTTTTTCAGCCGGATAGTGACCATAGAGTGCTGGAAATTCATCAAAATCTAGATGGACCTATACGTTCGTTCGGGGAGAGGTTTTGGGGTATTGTAAATAATGAACTGCCATCAGAATTAATTGTTACGGCTAATAATCTGCGCGCAATAACATATAATGATCGATATATATGCTGCCCTCTTTCTGCTGCTCTCCTTCTGCAAATTATCAACTTCCTGGTGGAAAACGGATCGCTAGGACGGGCAGAAATTAATACCGCTCAATTCAATGGCCGCCAATCCAAGAATCCTCGTTTGATGCGTCATAACTGGGAGCGCTCGCAGGCTATGGAAAACGTGCTGTATAAGCTGCTCTTAAATATAGGCGTTCAGCCTCAAGTGAATGTGCTGCCGCGTAATAAGTTACCCCATGCACGCAGCCTGGTTCTTGAGTATGAGAATGATCGGGAATTAACGATCTATTTGGATCAAGGTATGGGGTACTGGAGAGTTATGGGGAAAGATATTCCCTTTAATTTCCAAGGCAATGTAGATGTGCAGGTTAAAGAGATTCTAAGCTGCGCAGCTTTAGTTGAAGGATCAAGAGACCACGCAACCTATATTGCCATAATCTGATCGGTTCAGTTACTCAATCAATGAAAAGTGGTATTGTTGCTGAGATTATACTAAAGGTAGTAGCAGTTCTTGGGTGCCTTGGAAATGTAGTTGAAGTGTTTCCTGGTTGTTTGCAGAAATTTTGGAATTGAAATCGGCCGTGAGTGTTCTGCCTATAGGTTATTGAAATGTAGTAATTAACATGGCATCCGCACCAAAATAGGAACTCAAGGCCTGATGGTTGTTGCATTGACTGTCGCTTAATCATCATTAGAGACACATTTAGTCCGCTTCGCGTCAAAGCGGTCATTTGGACGCGATTTCACCGTGACGGCTGTGTGATCCGTTAGCGGCCACTCTGGTTCGTGTTAGAAAGCTCTTTATCACCAAAACAGGTAAGGAATCCTGTTCCCTTATCAAGGGCAACAAGATTCCTAGATTTATTTTATGTTCGTGAATTTTCGAAAGCTTCTATTCCTGCTTTCTTTCTTCTTCGTGCCTCAGCGCTTTTCTTGCCAAGCTCTGACATTGCCTTTCGGATAAGTTCTTGTTTGTCCTCAGGCGGTGGTTCTTGATGTTCAGCCATTCCCAGCACACCGTCTAGAGTGGATGGTTTAACTGTTGTTTCTACCGTCGGCCCAGCCGTTGATTGAACGGTCGGAGTACTGTGCTCGTGCGGTTGATTTAACGGTTGGTCCAATAGTGCTTTGTACGGTGCAACTCCGCGGTTTTCTTGGCTTTCTTGGTTTTCTAACCGTACGTTTGGAGAAAGCGCTTTTAGCGCTTTTTGTTCCGCGCAATCCAACTCATCTGTATCGTCCTCCTCAGCAGAGAACAGTTTGCCAATTCCGTATACGGCGAGGCCGACGGCCCCTAAAGCGGCGAGGGGCCCGAGTACTCCAGATGTCATTAATCCAGCTAGTACAGCCGTTGTTTTGGGGATGTCTAAATTGTTTGAAGTCATAGTTTCTACCTTAGAAAAAAGTGTATGAGTGCTTGTCCCGCTGTCCCGCCCCCTAGGGCGGGGGACAGCGGGACAAGACTATTAAATGAGGCCTTCGCCTTGGGCTCGGGTCTTCCAGCGGTGGATAGTGGACTTCGTGACGCCCAGTTCTTCGGCAATATCCCGCAGAGGCATTTTCTCTTTAAGTAGTTCAACTGCTGTGCTGTAGGTGATGTCGCCTTGTGTCCATTCCCACCGTAGAAGGCCGTCCTGATCAAGTAGACTGGCTTCCATATCTTGAGCTTGTTCACCGCTCAGGTGTCTCGCCTTGGTGTAGGTGACAAGCATTTTTGTGCCTCCTTCACCCTGAATGTGATCTTCGGGCCGCTTGAGTTTAATAACGGCGTCCATGACATCTTCTTTCTTATGAGAGCCACGTTGCTTGCCTTCTTTGTTGGCGTGGTGAATGAAGATTATCGAGCGGCCTTTCTTGCGGTGTTGTACGGCCCATTCTTGAATGGGTGCCCACGATTCTGCTTCGTTCTCATTGCCGGTACGGTCAAAGGTTGAGATGTTGTCAATGAAGATGGCTCTTGGATTTGACAGGGCTACTAGTTCATTGATGTGATCACGACCTTCTTTGGTGCCAAGGTCGGGGATAAAGTCATTAACCTGGCAATCTGGCGTGTAAAGGTTGATGGGCTTTTGGGTGGGCTTGCCGTGACATAGTTTATGCAGCCGCTGTTTCATGACTGTGGCTTGCATCTCGCCGTCTAGGTATAGTACAGAAACTGCCTCTTGCGCCTCATAACTGAGGAACTTTTCGCCGTTAGCCAACGCCAAGGCGCAAGACAATGAGAAGAATGTTTTGCCAATGCCGCGATCTGCAAAGATCATGTTGATGGAGCCTTCGGGTATCCACGGAAACAAAAGCATCTTGCGTTCAGGCAGTTTGAGCGTTGCCAAATCATTGGCAGCAATCAGCTTGTGTTTATGCTTTGTTACTAAGAACTTCCATTGAGCAGGTATGATTTCTGATTTGTTTGCTACGTATTGTTCAAGCGTTTGGACAATGGCCTCCCGAGCAGGGTGCTCGGATAAACTGTCCATTTCATTCCAATGGGAGAGTTCTGGTAAGCTTTTCAAATAGTCGCACACGTCGCCTTTCTCTTGAACCGGGAACCGCACGATTTTAACGGAACCAAGCTTCTTAAAGCCTCGCATCTGTCCGTAAACGTCCCTTGCGTATTCGGTGCCTGGCTTGTCATTGTCGGGTAGAATATAGATGCTCTCGGCTTTGCTGAGCGCGGCCCACTCCGCGAGATGGGCTTGACCGCTCCCTCCCAGGCTCGTGATTGCTTGAAAGCCTAATCCGTGAAGAGCATGGGCGCATTTTTCACCTTCTACAATGAAGCAGGGTTTTGAATGGTCGCAAATAGAGTGCAGTCCAAAGAGGCGATGTTCTTTTGGCAATGTGTCAGGGATGCCAGCTTGACCATTTTCTTTGAAGTAGGGTATGATCTGCTTGCGAAATGAAGAGCCATCTGAATTCTCGCTTTCAAGACGGCGTACGTGTCCAACCACGTTGCCGTCTTTTGTTTTATAGTCCCATTGCATTACACTATGCATGTGAAGCCTCCCCTAATTGAGAGAGGGTTTCGCGAAAACTCAAGCCGTAACGGTTCTGGTGGAAGTTCAAGATGTCACCGCCTTTCGCGCCGCAGGAGAAGCAATAAAAGCCGCCTGTCACCGCGTTGATATAGAGCGACCCCTTGCGCCGATCGTTGTGGAAGGGGCATAGACCATTCCATCCATGCCAGCCGTGTCCTGTGGGTTTGCCGAGTGAACCTTCTAGGTGAGAGTTGTAATATAACGCTGGCGGCAGTTTTGCCTTCAGGCTTTTTGCAGAGATGCTAACATTCATGACAACACCTCTCCTTGCAGCCGTGAATTTATGAAATTATCAACATCGACTTCGCGGTAGCGAACCAGTCGCCCTGTTTTTACGTAAGGGAGGTTGTAACGTTTGGTCGTGCGCCAAACGGCAAGGGTGCCAACAGAGATGCCGAGAATGTCGGAGACCTGTTCTTTTGTTAGGAGCGTTAAACTCATTCTAATTATCCTTGATCCTAGTTAGGACAACGAGCGTCATGCTCATTGCAACGGGATCAATCAGAACAAATTTCGTTTAACTTGAGGAAGTCAGAAGTGTTTCCTTACTGGTCATTAATCAATGTATACCGGTTGCTCTGGATTGCGGCTTTCTGAGTAATGAGTGATATCATTCAGATATTGCAAAAACTTAAAGCGCCTTACTTCAAAAGGGATTTCACCGTGCGAGGGGTGCTTGTAAAAATAGTCCAATGGGTCTTCGTAGGCAGCTTCTATCCAATCTATGACGCAGCCAAAATCTTCTAGGTATGCACTATTATTTTCTCGAATGATGGGGTGGTATTCTTTCATCATGTCGATGATTTCTTGCCAGAGAGAACGAAATGCCTCAACCGCTTTCTTGGCGGCTATTTCTTCACCGTCAAGCCGAGTTATGTCGAATTTAAGATATTCCGCGATAGCCTCTGCGTTCTCCAACAACTCGTCAGAATTGTAACTGTCACCGTGGTCAGCTTTATATTCATTGTGGGTGCTGCGGAGTTCATTCAGGTGTGATGCCGCCATCGCAAAATCGCCTTTTAGGCGCATGAGTAGTTTCATTGCTTGCGTTTCGGAAGCTCCGCGCTCGACCATGAGTGAAATGAAAATGGAATTTTCTATTTTTTCGTCTAGGCCGTAACGTTTGGTGCGGCCGGGTTTCCTGCCGGAGTGTTTTGAGAGTTCTTCTTTGACCCAGCCAGCGGAATAGCCAGTTAAGTTTCTTAGAAGATTAAAGGCACGATCAGCGGCTCTATGGATAGTATGCAGGTGAGGCCTGAAAGGGTTTTCACAGGATTGTATGTCCTGGTATGATTTTTCCATCGATGCGATATAGCCGCTGAACAGGAAGCGCTGCTCGTCTGAGGTGGCCTCGCTTATTGTTTTGTATGCCTCGAGTAGTTCATTTTTACGCTGTTTACTAATCACTATTAATCGCCCTCTTTGGTAGTCAGCATTGCTTTTGTTGCCTTATTGGCTGCGGCCCTTACTGGGTCGTTATGCAGCCTTGAATAAATTTGCGTGGCTGCTTGTGATTTATGGCCGAGTGATTTGCCGATGATTTGCAGGCTTGCCCCAGTGATAGCCTGGTAGCTCCCAAAAGTTCGCCTTATGTCATGTATTCGGATGTCCATCATGCCGTTTGGAAGATGAATATCACGTGACTGAGCCTCTTTGGAAATGAGCAAAAATAAACGGCAGCCATCGGTATTGTGTTTGGCTTTTTGTTCTACTTCATTAATCAGGTTGGCAAGGCTTTTTTCTCTCTTCCATATTAAGATGGTCGCGTTTTCTTTTACGCGCTGCCACGCTTTTTTTGGGTCTGCCAAATGCCCCTCTTTGCTGGATGGGCTCGGGAAAGCCCAAGGGCTGCCTTGATCTGCTATCTTGCGCCTTAATAAAACTGTCTCGGCTTGATCGGTGAGGGGAATAATTACGGGTTCGCCGTTCTTGGTTTCGGGAATACGCCACGTCTTGTTGTTCCAATCGATTTCATCCCACCGCATTTTAAGTACATTGGATTTCCGTGCCCCTGTAAACAAAGAGACGAACAGATAATCACGCGCCACTTCGTTTTGCTCTGCTTCCAGTGCTTCTATGAGGAGGGGCATTTCATCAGGTTGGATGAAACGATCTCGAGATTTTTCCTTGAACTTCTTAATGCCGTGAGTTGGGTTCGTTCCTTCCCATCCCCATTCAATAGCTTTGTTATACATGGCCCTCAGACGTTCAAGGATACGGTTGGCCTGATAGAGGCCGTTGTCGTCCCGTATTTTACCGTGAAGAAGCGCGATCTCATGCTTGCTGATGTCTGATACCTTGCGATTAAACCAATGGGGCAGGAATTTGTTGATCTCCCGTTCGTCATACTTCCAGGATTTCTTTTCGACCTTGCTGTAGCGTTCCATATAAGTTGAAAATAATTCCTTGAGAGTGATCTCTTTTTTTATCCTATTCTTTTCAACATTGGGATTGGTGCCGCTTGCAAGAGCGCCTTTCGCTTTTGCGGCCTCTCTCCTCGCTTGTTCTATGGTCATGTCAGGAAAGGTGCCAAGTGATATGCGTAGTGGTCGGCCTTGGTGCTTCTGGTAGAGCTGAAAGGTTTTGAGCCCGCTTGCCATCACTCGAATAATAAGTCCTCGCTCTTTTACGTCTTTAAATGCATAGCGTTTGCCTTTGTCGGGTAGGGGCAAGGCGTTGAGCGTTTGCTTGGTGAAATTGATTTTTTCGTTTGGGGCTACCATGGGGCTACCTATTTACGTAAACTGGAGTAGGGTTCGTAAATGTACGATAAACGGAAAAGATTATATAAATCAACGAAATAGTGCTATAACCATACAAGATTAAATTTGGTTATAGGTTAGACCGTTAGGCTCATAACCTGAAGGTCGTAGGTTCAAATCCTACCCCCGCAACCAATTAAAGGGTCCCATTAGGGGCCCTTTTTGCGTTTGGTGATTGGGTCCGCTAATCTACAGGAAGGGGACTTTTAGCGACAATGTATCAATAGTCTGTTCCTCGCCAAAATCGGCTGTTCCGGATCTGACCACAATCGGTTTTCGAAATGGGTTTAACCGCAATAAAATTTGTTTAGAAATTTACGCGGTATTGGTCGCGTTCTAATTATCGAATGTTGAGTGCTATTTATCGATCTTTTCATGTATACTGTTCTGCCCCTATAAGGCCGCGGCGTCTTTTGCCCGTGTATTGAGAGCTAAAAATTTCCTGAGCTAAATCTAACGCCCTGAAAACATTCATCGAAATGCAAATGGTTGAAGCAACCCCAGCTATTCGACACAAAACGACGCCCATATGATCAAAAGTAGCCGTATATGTATCAAATCCTAACAAGATCTAAAGATCTAAATAATCCGGTACTAGGGAGCAAATTGCTCAACAAACTTGGCCTGCATTTATTCAGGGTGAATTTGGCCGAACGCTGCACCCGCCAGCGACGTAGATTCAATCACAACAGTGCAAGCAATTGGCAAACGAACTTGGTACGTGACGGCGCCGTGGCGATAAAAAACTTCTTACCTGATGATGTCTTTCAGGCGGTCAAAGGTGAGGCCGAAACCGCCGCCGTGGATGCCAGTCACGACGTGCCAATTCAACAAAGACAAGGCAAGGGCTTTGGTCCCAAACAATACCATGATTGGGGATTCGATCGCTGCGATGGCGGCACCCTGAACCGCTTTATCGATATTGAACCCGCACGTCACCCTGAGGCCTACAAATTTAGCCATCTGCCAGTCCTGTCGGACTTAACGCTCGCCACTGGCGGTAGGCGGCAGAAAAGCAATCACATGTGGTTCTACCAAACCATTCATGGTGATGAGAAAAATTCGACCGACCAGCAAAAGATATTCCACAGAGATACGTTTTTCCGCAGTATCAAGTTTTGGTTTTTTGTACACCCTGTAACTTCAAATGAAGGACCATTCTGCTATGTCCCGGGCAGTCACCATTTGACCCCTGAAAGACGCGCATGGGAGAAAAAAAAGGTCCTTGAAGCGCTGGAAAAACCAAAAGGTAAACGCAGTTCATCGTTCCGCATTGCAGATACAGAGATTAAGGCGCTAGGGTTGAAAGCTCCGCACTTGTTTACGGTGCCGGAAAACACGCTCGTGATGGCGGATACATTCGGTTTTCATTGTCGCGGTGCAGCGCTTGCTGGCGCTGAGCGGCTAGCCATATACGGCAACATGCGTCCATGGCCTTTTGGGCTGTGGGGAAGTTAAGCGTTCTAGAGTTTTCAAACAATGATCCATAACATCCGGGTTTCTCATACATCAAGCGAGAAAAAGGGTCTACTTATGGCCAGATAGCATACCTCAACTACGGACGCCCCTAAGGTCTTCAAACTGCCGTGAGTGGTAGTATATGTCTCGCCTAATAAACGGGGTGCCGAAGCGCTGCGACGCGTGACAATAGCGACAATAGCTTTATCCCAGTGCTGGCCCGCACATATGGTAGGCGTGTCTTGAGCGTGGCAAGGAAGCCTTAAATCGAGGCACCGCTTCTATATCGAAGGTCTGAGGCGAATGCCGTTACCTGTGCAGCAATACTACGGCGGAGATGTGCCCCCAGAAAAGTAGTCTATTTTCTATTAGGAATTCGATGATTATCATGCACAGCCTAAAGTTCTCTAGAAATTGGGCATTCCTCTTCCAAGCCAGCTACCCAAATTAGTCCATAAAAAAGTCGCATAAAAAACTGAGGCATTTCGACAAATGGTGTATAGACGTTTTCTGAGTGATACAGGTTTGTAAAAGCCTCTCGATTAAGAGTGTCCCAGATTTCGTTGCTTTTTTCGAAGGAAAAAAGTAGCTCAAAAAACTTATCTACAAGGGGCAGAATATGTGCTGCATGGCCTGAGCAATTTTTCAAACTTCTGATATCTGAGCTTGGCAAGCGAAGCTCAGGAACTGACTTCATAAGGATCTGCTCTGGTCTAGCGACCTCAGGTAGTTTTTTCCAATCCAAATTGAAATTTAATGTGCTGTTTCGAAGTTGGCGGGAATCCATTGGAATTGCCATCAATTCCTTATCGAGTTTCTTAAATAAATCGTAAATAACCTGCCCATTTCGGCATTCAATAGCTGAATAGCAATTGGCAAGGTTCCAAAGCTCGGTATTTGCCAATGGTTCAAAAGTTGGCCTGACAAGGTTTAGCGTCTGCGAAGTAAACCCGAAATGCCGCCTCGACCTTGCAGTTAGGTAGTAAGTGTTCAGGAGAGCATTATTGCCAATTTCCAGGCCGATGAGGTTCTTTAAGTCCTCGCGTACGGTTTTATATATGTTTGCCTGAAAGCTCTTAGTCAGAAAATTGGCGGCTTTTAAATGGCGACAGAGTTTCCACGCGATAAGGCTGGCTTCGAGTGTGATCGGATCACGTGAGTAGTAGCTACAATAATGTGCTTGCTGAACACCATTATCTGAGAACATGCTTTTGAGCGCTTGTTTTACGCTCCAATTTTTCTTTTTCGCACTCGGTACACCATAATAATTACGAACGATTTCGCCTACTCCGCCTCCGATACGACAGACTTTGGAAATTCGGTTCAAACCTAATTCGAAATTATAAATTGTAGAATGGCCTTGTTGTCGAAATACCGCCCTTTTTGCGAGGCGCCATAAGGAAAGGTCTTCCCCATCAAAGTTTTGAGGGAACCCGGCATATTTCAACCCGAACTGAGCAGCAATTGTGTCCGGTATTAACACATCGTGTCTTGACGCTCCGTCGGACCGAAAAATTGTTTGATTTCTTATCCCTGCAGCCCGAGATGCTGCGAGTACCAAACGGCTGTCGATACCGCCTGTCAGGTCATATACAATGTCAAAAGTGGGCATCGAATTTTGGATGGCCGCAATGGATTGAGATAAGGACTCTACAGCTTTGCCAAGTGCCGTGTCCTTGTCCGTCGAATGCACTGTCGGCAGAAGACCTGTGTGACACATTATAAACCCGCCCCTCTTTATAGCCGCTGTCACACGAAGGCCTGACGGCACCAATTGTACTCCTTCAATCCCGGATTTCACCCCGGCACTCTTTCCACAACTCGCCTCAAAACAAGCGCCCTCAATTGAGCGCTTGTGCTTATGTGCTGCTGATCTCAAAAGCTGTTCAATAAAATAAATATTGTTGCTGTATGCTTCCAAAGACTGACTTGCAGAGGAAAATAGATTGTATTGGCTCAGTGGATCGAGAACGATATCAACTCGCCCGCTATTGTGATCAATGACAACTATGGAAAATATGCCAGATACATAAGAAGGTGTGGTTCGCGAACTTCTGACGTTGCGAACATATTCCAGTAACTTTGGAGCGTGGATGAACCAGTTTGAAGATGCACTAATGGCGATACCGGAAAGTACAGCATGACCGTCAAAAATTACGGTTTTCGACCCAATGCAGGGAGCTTTAGAAGGATAGAGCATTAAAAAGTCGTGAACTTCTAACGCAACGAGGTCCCCGTCAATCGTTGAAATTCTGGTCCATTTTCTTTGCCGACTGACTCTGTCGCGCACACTATTGTTTTCTATGCGTGCACCAAAAATTCCATTTGCGTCTATCATGTTTTTCGCTGTCTAAAATATAGCATTTGGTAAGATCCTATAGTCTAGTGGGTTAACCGGCTAGAGTATTTTCTGAATAGCTTGAATCGAAATGGGGTTCCCTTTTTTCTGATCTGTGTTTCAAGATAGAAGCTGGAAAGAGGAGGTTGCTAGCTTCTAGGCCCAAATGCAACCTCCAACGCTTATGTTGGGAATGCAATGGGAAAATATTACAGCCAGATCAGCCGGAAAAAACGCTGTGTTCTGGCCTTCTTCTCATCGGGTATGACGCGGATTTCTTTAACCAGGGTGTAGATGAGTTCTGCTACGGTCATCCAGCGTGCATCGTTTTCGGTGCTATAAACTGAAACGATGTTTTTTATGTGGTCGGGCAGGCAGTTGGAGGGTATGCAGAAAGATAGAGTGATTTCACACTGGGATGCATCATTACATGGATATCAAGCTTACGGAATATAGCCACGGCGCGGGGTGCGGCTGCAAGATTTCACCATCGGTTCTGGATACGATCCTTGCGTCCAGCCTACAAATTAAGGCGGACCCGAACCTGCTGGTTGGTAATCAGAGCCGGGATGACGCTGCCGCTTATGATGCGGGCGGCGGGCAAGTGATCCTTAGTACCACTGATTTTTTCATGCCTATTTGTGACGACCCTTTTGATTTTGGCCGCATTGCGGCCACCAATGCAATAAGCGATATTTATGCAATGGGCGGTGCGCCGTTGATGGCGATTGCGATCCTTGGCTGGCCAGTCAATAAGCTGGCACCTGAAGTGGCGACAAAGGTCGTGGATGGTGGTCGTCAGGCTTGTGCAGATGCAGGTATCCAGCTCGCTGGTGGGCACAGCATTGATGCACCAGAGCCTATTTTTGGACTTGCGGTTACCGGAATGGTGCAAAAAGAACATCTGAAGCAGAATAATAGCGCGCAGGCAGGCGATACGCTCTTGTTGACGAAGCCGCTTGGTATTGGGGTGTTAACAACGGCCCAGAAACAGAAAAAGCTAAGGGCAGAGCACCAATTTTTGGCTCGCGACACCATGTGTGAACTGAACAAAATTGGTGCGGCTTTGGCGCGGCTCAATGAGGTATCCTCGATCACCGATGTGACGGGTTTTGGGCTTTTGGGGCACTTGGCGGAAATGTGTGAAGGCAGTGGCCTGCAGGCTGAAATAGATTATGAGGCCGTGCCGACGCTTGGCCCGGTGAAAGACTATTTGGCACAGGGCTGTGTGCCCGGTGGTACGCTGAGAAATTTTGAGAGTTACGGCGATAAAGTCGGGCCAATGGATCAGACACGGAAGCAAATTCTTTGTGATCCGCAAACAAGCGGCGGTTTGCTGGTTGCAGTGACTGATCCAACCTCCGAGGCGCTTCTAACCTGTTTTGCGAAAGCCGGCCAGGAAATATGCATCGTTGGTCATCTGAGTGAGCAAGGTGCCGGCCCGCTGATTACGGTGACATAATGGTGGCCATGAAAGCAGACATGAAAAAGCGCAAGGATACGTCTGATTATCGGCGCATATTTTTAGAAGATGTACCGCTTTTTGATGTGCGAGCGCCAATCGAATTCGGGCATGGTTCAATGCCGGGCGCTGTGAACTTGCCCTTGATGATGAACGATGAGCGGGAAGCCGTCGGCATCACCTACAAGAACGAAGGACAGGATGCCGCCATTGAAAAAGGCTACGCACTGGTGCAGGGAGCAGTGAAAGCAGCCCGTATCGCCAAGTGGGCCGCGTTCGTTGATGCACACCCGGAAGGCTATCTGCTCTGCATGCGCGGGGGGCTCAGGTCCCAGATCAGTCAGCGCTGGATGGATGAGGCCGGGAAGCCTTACCCGCTTGTCAGCGGCGGTTATAAGGCGCTCAGACGCTTTTTAATCGAGGAGTGCGAGCGGCTTGTCGCCAAGAGGGATTTTATTGTTGTCGCTGGCCGTACTGGCGCGGGAAAAACCGACTTTTTGGGCCTTATTGAAAACAGCATCGACCTTGAAGGCCTTGCCAATCATCGAGGGTCCAGTTTTGGCAGACGGCTTGGGGATCAACCAACGCAGATCAACTTCGAAAATGCCTTGTCGGTGCGATTGATGAAGTTGGACGATCGCGCCGAAGGGCCTTTGTTTCTGGAGGATGAAAGTCGCCGCATTGGCGGGCTTGAGATTCCGTTGATGCTGGCGGATAAAATGGCGGAAGCGCCTGCCTTGTTGGTTGAGGAACCATTGGACGCGAGGATCGATATCATCCAGCGAGACTATGTAACCTTGCTGAATAAAGAATATAGGGAATCGCTCGGCGACGAAGGTTTCAGTGAATATAGCGCCTTCCTTGTCGCGGCCCTGGCGCGCATCAAAAAGCGCCTTGGAGGCGCACGCTATGTTGAGATTGCAGGCTTGATGCAGCAGGCGCTTGCGTACCAGAAAGCAACAGGGTCAGAAGCAGCGCACCGAGATTGGATCAAACATTTGCTCGTCGATTATTATGACCCAATGTATGAGTATCAATTAAAGAATAAACCACGAAAAATCTTGTTCAGTGGCAGCCGTGCGGACGCGGTTGCCTGGGGTAAAGAAAATGGCTGACAGGAACCTGCGGCGACTTGGCGATAACGGCTAGCCAAAATTCATGATGCCATCGTCTACTTTTTCGAACTTTAGATGCATTAAGTCAGCGATATAATTCTGGTGGTTTTTCCAGGGCGGTACAGCACCTTGTTTTGGCAAGTCGGCAATTGAGCGCTGGATATAACCTGACGTGAAGTCCAAAAGCGGTGCTTCGCCAGCCTCGTCACCTCTCAGAACGGGCGTACAGTTCTGGTAGCCATTTTTTTCCATGTGATTGAGCAACCTGCAGACATAATCGGCGGTTAGATCGGCTTTCAAGGTCCAGGATGCATTCGTATATCCAACTGTCCAGGCAAAGTTGGGCACATTCGAGAGCGACATGCCCTTATAATTGGTTGTTTTGCTGATATCGACTGTCTTGTCATTTACGGCAAGCTCCATGCCGCCAAGCGATTGCAGCCGCAAGCCGGTGGCAGGTACGATTATGTCGGCTTCTAGTGTCTCGCCTGATTTGAGCAGGATGCCTTTTTCGGTAAAGCGTTCAATATGGTTGGTCACCACAGAGGCCGAGCCATTCTTGATGCAGTCAAACAGGTCGGCGTCTGGTACAAGGCACAGTCGCTGATCCCATGGCTTGTAGCTGGGCGTGAAATGAGTATCCACGTCATAGTCCGGCCCCATTTCCTCGCGCACCATTTCAAGAAGTTTGGCTTTGAACCCTTCCGGCTTTTTACGCGCCAGATTATACATGAAGATAGTCATCAGTACATTTTTGGTGCGCACCAGCTTGTAAGCGATCTTTGCAGACAGCCATTTCTTGAGAAATAGGGCTATTTTGTCGGCAGCGGGGCGCGAAACAACATAGGTCGGCGAGCGCTGCAGCATGGTTACATGCGCTGCGTCTTTAGCCATTGAAGGCACAAGCGTCACCGCTGTGGCACCGCTACCAATCACGATAACCTTCTTGCCTGAATAAGCGAGGCCCTGATCCCATTTCTGTGGGTGTATGATAGGGCCTTTGAAGGCTTCAACGCCTTCAAAATCGGGCATGTAGCCCTGATCATAATTATAATATCCGCTGCACATGAAGAGATAGTTGCAGCTAAAGGTGACCTTTTCGTCTTCACCGAGTACGGCTTCCACATGCCAGCGGTTGTCGGCTGCAGACCAGTTGGAGCGCAGCACTTTATGGCGGAAACGAATTTTGTCGCGGAAGCCGTTTTCATCGACGGTTTCATTGAGATAATCGAGGATTTTATCCCCATCGGCGATGGCGTTTTTCTCTGTCCAGGGTTTGAAACTGTACCCCAGTGTGTACATGTCGCTATCAGACCGGATGCCCGGATAGCGAAACAGATCCCAGGTGCCGCCCAGATTTTCGCGGCCCTCAAGAATAGCAAAGCTATGGTTTGGCGACTTTTTTGTTAGATGACAGGCGGCTCCAATCCCTGAGATTCCCGCGCCCACAATCAATACATCAAAGTGTTCAACAGCCTTTGTCATTCCCTGTAATCCATTCCCTGTAATCCATTCTCTGGTTCCGTTTGATCTTAGGGGCCAATCATTCCCTGGCTTAGTGACTTTGCCTGATGAAATCACTATTTCATCTACCGTGTGCCCATCATGTAGATCGAGAGAAATGAAAGTAAAGATTTTGTCAGTAACCGTGCCAATTGTCTGCGCGTCGGCATTTATGCAAAATATAGAAAATAATTGCAAAAAAATGCTTCTTTGCTACGCTACCTGAAAATAGCGGTTAGGAGCAGATAATGGCTTTCGTGAGCGGTAGGCTTATTGGCGTGGTAACGGTATGTGCTGCGTTGCAGTTGCTGGTTGGTGGTGAAACGGTGGCTCAGTCCAAGGTGCCTGAGGTGGCGGCTGTACAGGCAGTGAAAAACCTGCGGGCGGAAATCCGGGCACCCAAAGCCATTTGGGTCGATGTGGATGCTGACACGACCGCCCGCCCACTGAAAATAAGTGACTGGGTACTGACGGACGCGAAAGGCCGCGAGATCGCCCTTGCCGCTGTGCTTCCGAATACCGACCGTGAAATGCTTTTGGTGCCAGCCGAACCGCTTGATATAAAACGTGTGCACCATGTTACACTGAAAGAAGCCGGGCTTAAGGTTCGCGTACGCTACGACGGCTGGTTCCGGACGTTGTATTCGGCGAAAGCGCTAGGCGCGACGATCGCGCCAGACAAGAACTCCACCGGCTTCCGTGTTTTTGCACCGCGGGCGTCTGCGGTAAAGCTCTACCTTTATAGTGGGGCAGACGACGCTGCCGGCGACGCACAACAAGTGATCGAAATGGTTTCGGACGCTGATGGCGTATATGAAGTGACACTGCCGGGCAATCTTGATGGCACATATTATGATTTCACCGTGCACGGCCCGGATGATCCAGGCAACCGCTTCTATGAGCAGGTTCCCGCTCATATAAGCGACCCCTATGCCCGTGTGCAGATGGAATCTTATGGCAAAAGTCGTGTCTCGGAAAGTGTCTCACCGGCAGCGCCGCTTAAGAATGGTCGGCCCAAAATGGAAGATGTGGTTGCTTACGAGGTGCATGTGCAGGACTTCACCGATCTCCTGCCGATTTCAGCCGACAAGCAGGGCACTATTGCAGGTATGTATGTGCCGGGCTTGAAGAACAGCCTCGGGGTGTCGATCGGCTTTGATCATTTGGTCGACCTGGGCATCAATGTGGTACATTTGATGCCGGTACAGGAATATCAGCATTATCCGGACGATGAATGGCAGGCCGCTTTTAAAGACGATCCGGAAATGCAATCGCAAAAGATTGCGACCGAGAATTATCAGTGGGGCTACAGCACCACGCATGCTTTTGCGATTGAAAGCCGCTACCGCCAGAAAGGCACCGAACCAGGGGCCGAGCAAGTACAGTTCCGTGATTTGGTGCAGGCGTTCCACGATAAAGGCATCGCCGTTATTATTGATATCGTGCCAAACCATACAGGCGAGGATATGCGCGGTGGTAAAGTGCCGCTTAACTTCAATGGGTTTGATAAGCAGTATTATTATCGCACCAACGATGAAGGCGAACATATTGGCCCTTATGGCAACGAAGTAAAAACCGAAGACCGCCCGATGAGCCAGCGCTGGGTCATTGATCAGGCGAAGTTTTTTGTTGAAGAATATGGCATCGATGGCTTCCGGATCGATTTGGCGGGCCAGCTTGACGAACAGACGCTGATTAAGCTGATGGATGAACTGCCCAAGGATATTATTATTTACGGTGAGCCCTGGATTGATGTGACAGACCCCTACATTCGTAACAATCCGGTTTGGGATTGGTACAAGGAAGATTCACCCATCACCTTCTTCCAGGACGACGCACGAAATGCCTTCAAAGGGTCCCCTTTTGTGCTCGAAAACAAGCTCACTGACCGAGGTTATGCGGGCGGCAACGCCTCGCTGCGTGCGGATGCCATGCGAGGCCTGGCGAACAACTATGCGGAAGAAAGCAAGTCACCGAACCAAGGCCTGAATTATTTGGATATTCATGATAACTGGGCGCTTGCAGACAGGTTCGCAGCTAAAGGCTGGGATGGACGCCAAGGTGTTGAGGCTGGGCCTTTCAAGATAGCAGCAACGCTTTTATTCACGTCGCAAGGCCCCATCGTCATTCACGGTGGCACCGAGATTATGCGCTCTAAAGGCAGCTCGAAGATCGAGGATGTCGTCAAATATTCTGCGAGTGGTGAAATCCGGCTCAAAGGCCGTGACGACACCTATAACCAGCGCGATGCAAACCAGTTTCAATGGCACCAGCTAGGCCAGAATGATGGGCCTAATGATTATGCCAACATGCAGGCTTTCTGGAAGGGCCTTATTGACCTGCGCTTGAGTGAAAAGGGAAGGGTCTTTCGGTCAGCCACTTTTAACCCTGAACAATATCAATGGATAACACCCGAGAACGCTGCGCTCTTGGGCTATGTTATTGGCGGTGATGTTTTGGTACTTTTGAATGTGGGGCAAGGGGACGCCGCTTTCGCCGATGTTTCCCTTCCTGCTGGCGATTGGCGCAAAATAGGAGACAATGATCGCATTGATCTGGAAAACGGCCTTGGGGCAGAATTCAAAAGTTCCAGCCCGGAGACATTTGATTTTCCGGTGGCAAAAACCAGCCTGCAAATTTGGGTGCGAGACTGAAAACAAAAGGCTGCCTATATTTGGCGGCCTCTTTTCCATTCCCGATAGGGCGGTTATTTGCCGCTGATTAGAACGCTTTGGCCTGGGGTCAGGCGTTCGCCGCCGCGCACGACAATTTGGTCGCCGGCTTTGATCTGGTCACTGACTGCTACCCATAGGCCAACAGTGGCGCGCCGGTCTGCTGAAACCTGTTCGGCCTTCATGTCAGCCCCCACCTTGAAGATATAGGCGGTCGTACCTTTCAGGATCAGTGCGTCACGCGGTACGGCGACGGTTTTTACCGCAGTACCTTTCGGCAGCTTTACCTTTACGGGGGCTCCGATCACCCATTCCCCTGCTTCAACGCTGAGGCGCACCTCCATCATGCGGGAAACACTGTCACCCACGGGCACAATCGTGCGGATGGGCAACTGCAAGATTTTGCGGTTATCCGATACAGTCACCGTCGCACCGATTTTCAGGTATTCAGCTATTGCAATGGGTGCTGCCATTGCAATTTCAACATCCTGGGTATCCACAAACCGGGCTACTTCCGTGCCGATGTTGATATATTCACCGCTATTGGCCAGCCGCGCCACTACATGGCCAGGGAAAGGCGCTCGAATTTCTGCGCGGGCCAAGTCGCCTGTGGCTTGCTCCAGGTTTGCTTCAGCTTCAATAATGTCTTGCCGTAACATTTCGCGGCGCGCGATCACCTCTTGTAAACGTGATTTGGAGGTGTTGTCCCGTTTGGCAAGTTCTTCAAATCGTTCAACCTCGCGCTCCCGGAAAGCCATATCAGCCTTTAGTCGTGCGACATTTGCTTCGGCGCTGCGTAGCCTGATCTTAAGCAAGCGATCATCAATGCGGGCGATCACATCGCCCTTTTTAACCTCTGTCCCAACCTTGGCGATCCAGATTAGCGGGCCTTCCACTTCGGCGGCGATACGGCTGTCGTTAACGCTGATAACCGTCGCAGATACATCCATCAAAGGGGCCAGAAGCCGGTCTTCAGCGATGACGACTTCCACTTGTGCAGGCGGCATCTGCATCTGCTGTGCGGCAGCGCTGTTGGCCAGAAAAAGCACGTCAATCACAAGAAAGGCAGCAGCGGATAGTTTCGCAAATTGATACATAAAACGGGGAATCTCTTTCTACTCGACCGGGGAAACAGTCTTTGGGGAAACGATCTTTTGGGAAGCGATATTGGTCACCGCAGTCCTGAGTTCTGGTGAAACTTCCCCTTGTGATGTCGGCCCTTTCCCTTTTGTCAACTGGAGCAAGCTTGGCAGCAAAATCAATGTAAAAATGGTTGATACGCTCATGCCGCCCACGATTGCGGCAGCCATGCCGCGATATATCTCGCTACCTGAGCCTGGGAATATCAGCAAAGGCAACATGCCAAAAAGGCTGGTAAGCGTACTCATGAAAATTGGGCGAAGCCGAAGCCTGAGTGCTTGCCTTACGGCGTCAGACCTGTTCATGCCACGGCTTTCGGCTGTCTGTGTTTGCGCGACCAATAGGATTGCGTTGTTTACCACTAGCCCAAGCAAGATGATAAAGCCGATGATGCCAAGAAGATCAATCGGCGAACCCAAAATCCTGATTGCCAACACCCCGCCAACAATAGCGAGCGGAATGGAAAAGAACACAAGTAACGCAGACTTTAAGGATTTAAACAGGGCCGCCATAATCAGGATTAATAGCCCACCTGCGATTGCGGCGTTACCACTGAGGGATTTGAGCGCAACTTGCAGATCCTGCGCGCTGCCCGCGTAAAATACGGTGCCGTCTTCTGGGAGTGCATTGATGACACCGGGCTCGATCTTTTCTTCGAGCTGGTTCACCAATTCTTCAAGCGACATACCGGGTGGTGGATTGACAACAAGGCTATAGCCTCGTTTTCGGTCAAAGCGTATGATGGCGTTAGGGCCTGCAGTTGTTGATATTTGGGCAAGTTCGCCAAGGGGTACAACGCCGCCGAGCGGTGTCTGTACCGGCACATCAGCCATTTCTTCTGGTGTTGAAAAACGCTCAGATTTCAAGAAAATATCAAGCCGTTCCTTACCGTCAAAATACTCTCCAAGCCACGAACCTTGCCCCATTTCAAGGATTACCTGAGTGAGATCCTGTCTGGTCCAGCCAACCTCGGCCAGACGCTCGTCATAAGGGTCGAAAGTTAATTCGGTTACTTCGTCCAGGGGTGGTTGCGGGCTGGCGTTAGCGCCGGGGATAGAGCCAAAAACCATGCCCATCGCTTGGCGTGTCGCTGCTTTGGCGGCATCCATGTCGGTGGCAGAAATGCGCATTTCCACACTGTTTTGGCCGCCAAAACCACCAAACAAACTGCGCCGCATGGTGAAGCCAAACAGGTCGGGAATGCCAGTAATAATATCAGCTTGCACGGTGTTTTGCAGTTCATTCAGGTCGGTGCCTTCCGAGCCATTGATCGCAAGCCAGCCGCCTGTAGCGCCAGGAAAGGACCAGAAGAAATAATCCCTGACAAAAGGTTCCTTGGTGCCATTTAAATGAGGTTCCAGGCGTTTGTTAATCACTTGGGCAATTTCTTTGTCAGCAGTTTCCACGTTAGTGCCGGGCGGGAAGAAAAGGAAGCTATCCACTGTGTCGCGTTGAACTGGTGGTAAATAGTTTGTTTGCGGCCACATCGTCACGGAAATCGAGACGGAAAGAGCAAACAAACTTGCCACCCAAAACAGGCGTTTGCCGGTGCTGTCTGTCAAGGACATCAATTTGTTGGTCAGGCGGTCCCAGATTGTTTCCCCTTCTAGGGGCTCAGGTAACTGACGCATCCAGTAGCGCGCACTTGTGGGCAGAATGGTGACTGCTACAAATAGGGAAATGCCGACACCGATCGCGATTGTAAGCGCCAGGTCTGCAAACATCTGGCCGGACGCGTCTTCAAGGAACATGACAGGAATAAAAATAGCAACCGTCGTGGAGGTGGAAGCAAGTAGCGCACCCCAAACTTGGGTGGCACCCATGTCGCTTGCGTCTTTGGGACTTTCGCCGTGTTCCCGAAGGCGCACAATATTCTCCAGCACGACAATCGCAGCGTCCAAAACCATGCCGGTCGCAAAAGCAAGGCCTGCAAGAGAAATCACATTCAGGGTGCGTCCGGCAAGGCTCAGAACAATGAATGTGGCAAGCAGTGAGATGGGAATGGCAAGGGCGATCAGGAAGGTGGCGCGCCACTGCCGCAGGAACATCCATAAAACGCCGACCGCGAATATCATGCCGATCACAAGGTTGCCGCTTAGCAAACTGATGGAGCGATTAATATAGAGGCCAGGATCGAATGAATATTCGGCTTTCATGCCGCGGGCACCAAGCTTGCCCTCATTCAATTCCTTGATTTTCGCTTTGATACCATCAAGCGCTTCGAGCACATTGGCATCGTTGTTTTTCTGAATGGCAAGGCGGAAAGCATTTTTGCCGTTTTGGTAGATAAAACCATCAGCGCGGCCATTGCCGATTTCAATACGCGCAAGATCACCGAGCCGGATTGGTTGGCCACCGCGCCATTCAAGGATCAGGCTGGCCAGCTCTTCAGCATCGTAACGCCCTTCGTAGCGTACTGAGAATTGCCGCCTTCCTACATCAACAAAGCCGCTGGAAATGTCGGCGGAACGGCCAATGCGGGCGGGTACGCGGGCGATGTCAATGCCAAGCTCAGCCGCACGGTAGGGGTCAAAAATGATTTGAAGCTGCTGGCTGGTGCCTCCGCTGCCATCGTCCAGGTCGATGCGGGAGACACCGTAAAGGGACTGCAATTCCGGCACAATTACGTCACGTAAATATTTGCCATTGGCGACAGCGCGATCAGTGGCACCGTCAATTTGCTGTACATAATACTCGATTAATGTGTCGTTGGCGTCGCCCCATTCGCCCATCATGATTTGGGGTTTTTCGGCGTTAGAAGGCAGTGGGCGTAATCGGTTGAGGCGGCTGATTACTTCAATAAGCGCAAGCGTCATATCGGTTTCTATAGCAAATTCCAGTTGCATGAAGCCAAAGTTGGCCATATTCCACGCTTGCATTTCCGTCATGCCGGGTGTGCCCTGCAGTACTTCTTCAACCGGGACGCCAATTTCTGACTCGATCTCTGCCGGGGAGGCACCAGGCCAACTGTTGACGACCGATATGATGGGCTTTTGGATTTGCGGCAAAAGCTGCGCAGGCATTTTAAGCATTGAAATGATGCCCAACAGCATAATAGCTGCAGCAATAACAGCGACCGCCGCCGGATTGTCTAAGCTCCGCTGCGTCAAACGCATGATGGGTCCCTTCACCACTTATTGTGCCCGTTTGCGCGTACGATAGCGAACGCATGATAACAAACGGATCTGCTCTTAGTTCTAACCTAAAAGATTTACACATTTCCAAACGCAAGCATAAGCAGCATCACTGGAACCTGGTACTGTGGAATGAGAATTAATGAAAACCGTGCCTTTGCGGTAACTGTATCTTTGGTTTAGTAAAGTGCTCTTGAACTTTTTGGTCCGCCAGTTCGTTTCCTGAAGCCTGAAGTCCAAACCCTGAAGCCGGCCTTTGAGGCTGCCTACAATCATCACAAATGTGAAAGCAATGCTCGCGCGGCGGAAAAAGCTGCAGAGGCAAGTTTCAAGGGGATTGAGTACATTCGTTCGGCGCGGACAAAGCTTGTGTCAAAGCTGCTCAGATAGTGGGTGCCAGATAGTGGGTGCCAGATAATGGGTGCCAGATAGTGGGTGCCAGATAGTGGGTGCCAGATAGTGGGTGCCAGATAGTGGGTGCCAGATAGTGGGTGCCAGATAGTGGGTGCCAGATAATGGGTGCCAGATAGTGGGTGAAAGAGACGGCAAGCGTGAAAACTACAAAGCCTACAACAGGCGGATCATATTGTTAGAAAACCCCGCAAGATCACGCAAAGTGCCGCATCACGCTGTTAAAATATAGTTTTTAGCATGATGCGGCGCCTTTAATCGCTGCTGTCGTGAACTGCCCGTTTGTCGGGTCTAACTATTAACTACATATGTAGTAGTACATGTGTAGTAGGAAGACAAGCAGAATTTCGATGCCGGGCATAATGCTGGAAATTGGCGGAAATCTTGATTTTATACGTCACATGACGAATGATTGTTACGCATATGAAAGGTTTTCTGGCGCTGATTGAAGGAAAGTCTGTGGATACAAAAAAATATGATGCTCTCATCGTCGGTGCAGGCCTTGCGGGCCTGAAAGCAGCCCGTGAGTTGAAGGCCGCAGGGAAAAGCTTCCTGCTTGTTGAAGCGCGAGACCGTGTTGGGGGTCGCTCCAAACCGGGTGAGATCGCGGGGCAGGTGGTGGATTTTGGAGGGCAGTGGGTCGGCCCGCAGCAGAAATTACTGCTGGCTGAAGCAGAGGAAATGGGCGTTGAAACCTATGCCCAATATGTAACAGGCAAAAGCACGGTAGATATTGATGGGCGCATCAAGCGCTACACTGGAGATATTCCAAAATTGTCATGGGTGTCTCTTCTGGAACTGGGGCTTATTGAAAAACGCTGGAACCACGAGATGGCAACATTGCCTGCTGGTGCCCCCTGGCTTGCTGCCAGAGCCAAAGAGTGGGACGCACAGACGCTTGAAAGTTGGATATTACGCCATGCCAAGACCAGGCATGCACGTGACTTTGCACGCGTGGTGACACGCGCTGTTTTTTGTAGCGAGCCGAGCCAGCTCTCTTATCTCTATTTTCTGGATTATTTGCGGCAAGGCCAAGGCATTAACTGCTTAACAGGTGTCACAGGTGGTGCGCAGCAGGATAAATTTATTGGTGGAGCATGGCAGATACCATCTCGTATGGCTGACAGGGTACAGGATCATTTGGTGCTGGGTGCTCCCGTTCATTATGTGATTCAGGGTGAAGATGGTGTTACCACCGTGACAGAAAAAGGCACTTTCAGTGCCGAGCGGTTGATTATGGCCGTGCCGCCAGCGCTTGCAGGGCGGATCAAATATAATCAACCTTTATCTGCAAAACGTGATGGTCTCATGCAGCGCATGCCAATGGGGTCTGTGATCAAAATCCATGTTGCCTATGAGCGGCCTTTCTGGCGTAGTGCCGGGCTCTCTGGTATGGCAGCCAGCACCAACCGTGCGTTTAACGTGGTATTCGATCAGACAGCACCGGGTTCGGACATAGGCATTCTTGTTGGATTTATTGATAGCCTTCACGCGGTCGAGCTCTCTGCTTATAGCCTGGACCAACGCCGGGCCGGTGTGGTTGCAGACTTGGTACATTATTTTGGCGCTGAAGCGGCACATCCCATTGCCTACGCTGAAAACGACTGGACTGCCGACGAATGGAGCCGGGGGTGCTATGCAGGCACGATGACGCCAGGCACACTTACAGGCTACGGTGAAGCCTTACGGGTTCCTTGTGGGCGCATCCACTGGGCGGGCACTGAAACTGCGACCGAGTGGACCGGGTATTTGAACGGTGCGCTGCAATCGGGTATACGTGCGGCAACTGAAATTGCGGAAGCAATGTCTTAGCCGCTTGGCTTGCAAAGTGGTGGTGACACACGGTTATTTTGCAAAAATCACCACAAGTTGAATTTTCACGCTTTACGGGTCGTATTCAGCTTCTTAGAGTGGCGGCATGTTCTTGGGGGTACTACAATCATTTAAAGACAATAAGGTCCGGCTTGCAATTGTTGCAGGGCTGGCGCTCTTGCTGTTGTTGGCGGCAGCTTTTTCAGACCGTCTATTGAATGGGGCAGGCGGACCGGAAGATACGCTAACTGAACTAAAAGCCACCCAAGTGGCCCGTACACCGATTTCGGATAGCGATGCCGGGCGCATGGCTAAAAAAATTCTGGAAGGGGAAGACTTTCAGAAAGAATTACCTGAAAAACCCGAGCTTGAAAAGAACACGTTATCCTCTCCTATGTCTGAGTGGGCTGTTAAGCTGATTGTTTATTTCTTGGCTGCACTTGGTGTTTTCGCCGTGGTTGTTTTTATATGGATTCTTGTTGTGGGAGCCAAAAGTGGAACGCACGCAAGCAAACCTAAAAAGAATATTAAGTGGCGAGGCCGTGCCCAAAAGCCTGTTGAACACCATATGCTTGTGCCCGCAGCTACGATGGCAGATGTCGAAAAAATGGCGCAAGAGGGCCGGTACGGCGAAGCTGTGCGGATGCTCTTGTCGATTGCACTTATTAAGCTTTCTGGTCAGGACATGGTACGTATATTGCCGTCTATGACGGGCCGGGAAATAGTGGCGAGTGCACAAATTGGTGGCACTGCGATTGTAGGCCTTCGGCAGCTAGTTATGACTGTTGAGGCCTATGCATTTGCGGGCGAGTTGGTAGATAAAGATTTGTTTGAAGCCTGCCTCAAGGAATTTAAGCTGTTGAATTCCTTAAAAGGAATCTCCCAATGAGTGGTGTGCAGGCAAAAGAGCAGCAACCCTTCTCAAGAAAGGCGCTATTCATTTTAATCACGCTGGGGCTTCTGGCAACAGTGGGTGTGGCGATCACATCGATCTTTGCTGAAGATGGCCGCTATCAGACATCAAGTGGCTCAAACAGCTTTTCAAAGTCGGCATTGGGCCATGCGGCCCTTGTGGCGCTGTTGGAGGCCGATAGTCGCCAGGTTGTTGTCAGCCAGTATGACACGCTGTCGAAAGCCAGCGGAGCTGATAGTGCCTTACTCGTTATTGAGCCGCCTGCGCGGTCCGCGTCGGAAACCCATATTGCTGACTTGTTGGATGAAGCACCGACCCTGCTTGTCTTACCAAAGCGTACTGCAGTCCCTGGTATAAGGCGCGGCTGGATTGGGCGTGATTTCCTACCGGAACCCAACGCCGCGCAAACCGTGGCACAGTATGTGGTCGCAGAAGCCGAGGTGTTACGACCCAAGCATGCTAACCATGTTTGGCAGCATGATATCGGCTTGTCGGTAAATCCTGAAATTGACGATCTGCAATTGATCAAATCCCCGCTGGTTGAACCAATAATCGCCACAAAAGACGGCATATTGTTTGGGCGCGTTAAAGACCGTTTTGAGGGCGGGCAACCTGTTTGGCTGCTTGCGGACCCGGATCTTTTGGCGACCCATGGATTGGCGCGGGGCTCTAATGCAGATTTTGCGCTCGCTGTCGTTGACAGGGTTGCGGGTAACTATTCCACTTTGGTAGTGGACGAAATTGTTCACGGTTTTGTGGTGGAACCCAGCCTGGCACGCGCCATGTTTCAGCGCCCCTTTGTTGTTACCACGCTCGCGGCTTTACTGGCGCTGATGGTATTCTTGCTTGCATTGACGCGTCGTTTCGGTGCGCCAGCGCGCCGCGAAAATACGTTGCAGGATTCAAAAGCGATTTTCATAGAAAATACCGCGCGTATTCTGCATTTGGCTGACAAAGAGCAAGAGGCGCTTCTACGCTTAATGGACGATCAGGCAGTTATGATCGCCGAAAGGCTCAATGCGCCGCGCGATCTCCCGCGTAAGGATTTGTTCGCCTGGCTGGATGAAACCAGTCGTCTGCGCGGCATTACACCCGACTTTGGCACCATCCGCTTGCGCGTTGACCGCATTGTTGCCGACAATGACAGCAAAGCGCGGCTGTTGATGCACCAAGCGATAAATTTTTACACCTGGAAGCAAGAGATTTTACATGACTCCAAGCGACATTAAAGATGTATCCAGCCACCTTCGGGCAAGCGTTCGAAAGGTCATCGTTGGGCAAGATGAAGCCATCGACCTGCTCTTGATAGGGCTTCTATCTGAAGGCCATATCTTGTTCGAGGGTGTGCCGGGCGTTGCCAAAACGCTTTTGGCGCAGGTGTTCGCAGCAGGGCTGGACCTGAAATTCGGCCGTATCCAGTTTACGCCGGATTTGATGCCAAGCGATGTGCTTGGAACCAACATTTACAGGTTTGAAACAAATGAGTTTGCTCTTACCAAGGGGCCTGTTTTTACCGACCTACTGCTTGCAGATGAAGTGAACCGTACACCGCCGAAAACTCAGGCGGCATTGTTGCAGGCAATGCATGAGCGGGAAGTAACAATCGACGGCACTGCTTATTCGCTGGGTTCGGGCTTCATGGTGATCGCGACCCAGAATCCAATTGAGCAGCAAGGCACCTATCCGTTGCCGGAAGCCCAGCTAGATCGGTTTTTGTTCCAGCATGTACTTGAATACCCAAGCCGTGAAGAAGAGCGGCGAATTTTGGCTATGCACGGCCATAGAGCGACGATGCCGTCTGTTGAGAAAATGCGCGTATCCTCTGTTGTGAACCTAGAACAGGTCGACGCTATGCGCAAAACTATTGCAGAGCTTTCAATGGCTGAAGAACTGCTTGATTATGTGGTGGATCTGGTGCGGGGTACACGGGAGCATCCGTCTGTGCGCGTTGGTGCATCGCCGCGCTGTGGCACCATGATGGCCCGTGCGGCCCGTGCGGCAGCGGCGTTGGATGGCCGCGATTATGTGATCCCTGACGACGTGAAACGGATCGCGCTGCCTGCGCTGCGTCACCGTTTGGTCTTAAGCCCTGCGGCTGAAATCGAAGGCATCAAGGCAGGTGATGTTGTCGAGCAACTGTTGCAGCAGGTGAAGGCACCCCGTTAATGCGCCCGACGCTGCGAGCATTTTTTCTTATTCTGTCGGCTGTGCTGGTAGCGTTACTGCTGGCTGTATTGTCACCGACCACTAGCGGGCTTGGTCTCTATTACCTGTTTGCGGTTATATTGCTGTTAGGCCTCGACTGGGCAGCTTGCCTGCGGCCGCATAATCTGGACATAAAGATCGGCGAGCCAGCAAGCATCTATATCGGCGGGGAAGAAGCACTCGTGGTTGAGGTGGCAGCAGCAGATGACCGCGCGGTTTATAACTTTGAAGTGGCGATTGAGAGCAACAACCTGATTGATCAGGCAGCACAGTTGCCGGTGCGCCTTGAAGAAGATGCCAACTATCTCCAGATACCGCTGCGGCCAGTCGCAAGAGGGACGGCCCGTATTCACAGGGTTTGGTTTCGGTGGACCGGCCCGATGGGATTAGCATGCCGTCAGGTGGAAGATGAAACTACGCTCGAAATCCCAGTGTTGCCCAACTTCAAAAAAGCAGCACAAGAAGCGCAGAAGGCGATTGGAGCTGCGTCGGAAGAGTTTGGGGTGAGACCTGATTTTAACCACGGGCAGGGTTCAGAGTTCACGAGCCTGAGGGATTATGCCGTGGGTATGGACCCACGTTCAATCGACTGGAAACGTTCAGCTCGAACCCGTGCATTGCTTGCAAAAGAATATGAAGCCGAACGCAATCATCACATTGTTCTGGCTTTCGATACTGGCCATTTAATGATGGAACGTATTGGTGGGCTAACCCGGCTTGATCATATGGTCAATGCTGGGCTTGGGCTTGCTTACAGCGCCCTGAAAGGCGGCGATCGGGTGGGGCTGTTTTCCTTTGATAGCCAGGTACGGTCGCTGGTGCGCCCACTGGGTGGCATGACGGCGTTTAATCATATCCAATTGCATTTGGCAGCTATAGAGAACAGCACTGACGAAACCAACTATACGCTTGGTATGACGCGGTTGTCTGAAAGCCTTACACGCCGGACACTGGTGGTTTTATTTACCGACTTTGTTGATACAACTACTGCAGAATTGATGCGGGAAAACCTTGGCAGGTTGGCGGTACATCATTTTGTTGTTTTTGTGGCGCTTAAAGACCCGTTCCTGACGGATGTGGCGGATGGCGAGATCAACAGCACCAAGGATATATCCAGGTCTGTTACCGCGACTGAGTTGCTTAAGGAACGCAAGCTTTTGTTCTCGCGTTTACGCCGCCAGGGCATTTTGTGTCTTGAACCGGATCATGCACATCTGGTGGGTCAGGTGATTGGCCAATACCGAAGCATCATCAATCAGGAGCTGATTTAAATGGTGTCACAAACGGTGAAAAGCTATCAGTTCCGCGCAGAGCGTCAGGAAAAATGGACACGGCTTGAGGATATGGTACAGCGCGCCGAGAAAGATGGCATGGAGACTTTATCGTCAACAGAGATTTTTGAATTGCCGCATTTGTATAAGGGTGCTTTATCGTCTTTGTCGGTTGCGCGGTCTATTTCACTCGATAAAAATGTTGTAGATTATCTTGAGGCCTTGGTGGCGCGCGCCTATTTCTTGCTTCATAGCCAGCAGCGCACCGTAGGGGTGGCTTTCAAGCGGTTGGTCGTATATTCGCTGCCGTCTGCGGTACGCGCTATTCGGCAGGAAATTCTGGTGTCGGTTGCTGTTTTTATATTGGGGCTTATTGCAGCCTTTATGCTGGTGATTGAAAATCCCGATTGGTATTTCAGTTTTGTAAGCCAGGAATTGGCGCAAGGCCGCCAGCCAACAGCAAGTGTCGAGGAACTGCGGGAAGGTCTGTACCCAAAGCCTGCAGAGGTGAAAGACCTTGATATTTTTGCAACGCAGTTATTCACACATAATTCGCGCGTGGGTATTCTGGCGTTTGCACTTGGATTTGCCCTTGGCTTGCCAACCATTTGGCTTTTGTTCACCAACGGTGCGATGCTCGGTGCGTTTCTGGCCCTATACCATTCCAAGGGGCTTTTATATGAACTTGGCGGCTGGCTTATCATCCATGGCTCGACCGAGATATCGGCAATCTTGCTGTGCGGCGCGGCAGGGCTTGCGGTCGCACGCCACTATATATTCCCAGGAAAATATAACCGAATGGAGGCACTGGCACACTTTGGCAAGCAGGCAGCGATTGTTGCCTTCGGGTGCATCATCATGTTCTTCGCCGCCGGTATTTTGGAGGGCTTTGCCCGCCAGTTGGTGACCAGCGACTGGCTGCGGTATGCCACGGGCCTGACATTGTTCGCCTTATGGGTAGGGTATTTCCTGTTTGGGGGGCGTGCCGATCCTTCGGGGGACGGCGCATGAAAAAGCGGAAAGACAAACAGACAAAGCGGCCATTAAACGTCAAAAATCTTCGGGAAATAATGACACCTGAAGGTGTTCCTATGCGCCTTGAGCTTGGCGAGCGCGGCGACAGGGCTGGCGCAGTAATGATCGATCTGGCGATTATGTTTGGCTGCATAATTGCCAGCGCGGTCGCGATCGGCCTTATATTTGGCTTTTCAGGCCTGGGTAGGCTCGGGCTTATTCTTATTCTGTTGGCAGCTTTTTTCTTTCGGAATTTCTATTTTATGTTTTTCGAACTGCGGTGGCAGGGGCAGACGCCTGGCAAGCGGCGCATGGGGCTGAAGGTGATTGACCGTTTTGGCAGGCCGCTTTCGTCTGAAGCGGTTTTCGCGCGCAATATGATGCGCGAGATCGAAATTTTCATCCCGATGGGAATTGTATTATCCGGTAATGCAGTTGGTGTTTCTGGGCTGATGCAACTTTTCGCCTTCATTTGGGTACTGACGCTTGTTTGCCTGCCAATGATGAATAAAGACAACCTTCGTGCCGGTGATTTAATCGCTGGCACAATGGTGGTGCGTGAACCGAGGATCTTGCTGGCCACCGATATGGTCGAAAAAACAGAGCGGGATACTAACCTTAAGGCACCGGAGTTTGTCTTTACGCAAAAACACTTGGCCGCATACGGTGTTTATGAGCTTCAGACCTTGGAAACGCTTCTTAGAAACACATCACCCGAGGGCCAGAACAAGCGCGCTGTTGCTGGCAGGGCAATCATGAAGAAAATTGGCTGGGTAGACCCTGTGCCTACAGGAAAGCTGGACGTGTTTCTTACTGCATATTATCAGGTGCTGAGGAAGAAACTGGAAGGGCAGCTTTTGATGGGCAAACGGAAACAAGACAAATTCGACAATACCAAATAAAAAAGCGCGCCGATATACAGGCGCGCTTTTAGGCTTAATCACTTTTTGAATCAGGCAAAAACCTGTGCGATTTCGTCAACAGATGTACCTTCTTTAGCAGCACGAAGGTTTGTATAGATAGATGCTGTAACTGTACCCATCAGTCCAAAAGATACCGCCCCCGTTAGTGCGCTTAAAGCCAGCATTACCACAGCCCCAAGTGTCCCTACGAGAGCAGTCAGAAGTCCCCCAACAAGCATTATGCCAACCATCAGCAACCATAAGGCGAGAAATGTCACAATGAATGCACCTAGAATTTGCCAGCGATATCCTTTGGTGAGCTCGGCACTTCTTTTCAAAGCTTCAAAAACTGATTTGTTTTCTGCTACAATTACAGGAACTGTAACGCTGAGCATCAGAAGGACGATAATTCCGGGAATAACCAGCAACATTACGCCAATACTATACAGAACAGTAATGATCAAGGTAGCGCCAATTACAGGTAGTATATAGCGCAGTCCTGTTGAGAGCATTTTTCCAAAAGTAGCAGACTTTCCAGCCAAACTTTCAACTGCAGCATACACAATGGCTGTTTGCGCCACATAGGCCGCAATCATCATGAAGACCATTGGTAGAATCATCATATATATCTGGCTTGGATCGATGGTTCCTGTTTGTGATGATTGTAACCCCAAGAAAGCCATCAGGGCGTAAACGGGTACATATACAAGCAGGCCGACACCAAGGATCTTAAAAATGTTTGAAAATAATGTACTGAATGTTTGTGACACAATAGTGCCAATTCGAAATTCAGGCAGGACGGAAGCCCCGTCACTTGCTATATCTGTCATGCTTTGTTCCCCCAAAGATGTTTCAAAGATTTTATAGGTAAATCACTTACCTGGAGCAGGCTAGATGGGGTTCTTTAGGAAATCAAGGCTTACGGTTGTTTCTTGCTAGGTATGCGTGCGGAAACTTGCGCCTTGTAAAATTCAGGAAATTGCCAATCTATAACAAAACAATAAAAACTGGTTTCCATATGGAAATGCGTATTAGGCGAGGGCACCATGAGCAAAAGGCTTCCAGAGATTTTTGAAGATATGCGACAGGCTCTTTTAGGGCGCAAAACAGAGCATAGCTGGAAAGAAAGCGGGAAAGACGCATACACGGCAACTGTCGACGGCATCAAAGACTTCAGCGGCGATACGCTGACGAAAACCGCGCAGCGTTTCAATGAGGCACTGCCTTTTATTGAGCGTGCGGGCTATGATGTTACAGAAATTGAAGTGGGGCTTGGCCTGTCGCCCAAAGTGGTGCCGCATTTGTGCATCCGTGAGCTGATCAGCGAAGAAGAGCAGTTTGCGCTTCTTGAAGAAACGCGTGAGCACAAGCTTGTAAATACGATCCTGACCTCGCTTTTTAAAGCAAGTTCGGCGCATAAAAGGCTGAAATTTAAGAAATTTCATTTCACCGATATGGAACTGGAGCTTAGCATTTTGCCTGCGGTGGTACTGAAGTTCAGGCCAAATACCGAGAGCGAAGGCGCTGTTGAAACCAATGAAGAGCAAGCCCTTATCGAAGGGGAAGGCGTTGCCAGTGAAGTAAGCAATGAAAGACCTTAATCGCTGATTATTTCGGCATTGCCTGTTGTCTCAGCCTTAAAGAAATGGCGGGATGTGCCTGCGAAAAGGGGTGGTCACCAGCTTTTCTATACCAGTCCAAAGGCTTTATACCCAAACAGGATCAGGTAATATTTAGAGTTCAACTGGGTCTGGATTGGCTACAAAGGCTACTCTGCGGGCGCTTTTTTCCTCCAGATCATTGGCCGGCACCCGTGTTACTTCTGGCATTGCGCGGGCAAATGCGTTGGCCCAAGCGTGGATCTCCTGTTCAGCCAGATTGGCCGCAAAGGGAGCGCTGGCGCTCAGGACGCAAAAATATCCTTGTTGCTTGCGAAACCCTTTACCTCAAGCGCATTCCCCGATGGGTCCCGAAAAAACATTGTACGCTGTTCGCCGGGCTTGCCTTTGAAACGAACAGTTGGCTCGATCACAAATCGGATGCCAGCAGCAATTAGTCGGTCGCACAGTGCTTGCCATTCTTTGAGGGGCAGGATGACACCAAAATGGGGCATCGGAACACTACGTTCTCCGTCGGTGCCGTCATTGCGTTGCTCGGCTGGCTCGCCCAGATGCAACGAAAGCTGATGCCCAAAGAAATTGAAGTCAACCCAGCGGTCGCTTTCGCGGCCAATTGTGCATCCGAGTGTGTCGTGATAAAAGCTCTTTGCTTCCTCAAGGTTCCGGACATGAGTGGCAAGATGAAAAAACGCTGACATAGCAGTGGTTCCTTGGCTCTGTGTTGGCAAACATATGTTGGATAGCATCTTTTAGACGATTGGAGTGCCGCTTTTTGCACATGCTGGTAAAAGCGCCAGGGCTTACGTGTTAAGGAAAACCAAGGCACGTGTTGGTACTGTTTGCTTGATTTCGCCGCAACATAGTGCCATGAGGTTGCATCATTGGTTTTCTAGGCCCTCAATTTTCGAAATCCTGAAATAAAAAGGAGTTTCGCCTTTGAGTGCTTGACCCGAGCGGGATTTTGCTATGGAATTCCACTCAAGTAAATTTTCACAAGATACGTATTTTTAAGGAGGGGCTGAATGGGTATCGAGAGTTTTAGCCATATTATCGAGTTCTTTAGTGGCGGCGACAAAAAGCCCGATGCAGAGGAAAAGCGCAGCCTTGTGGAAGAGGCGCTGTTGATGACCTTGTCGCGCGCAACAAACGCTGACTCGAATATCAACCCGGTTGAGGTTGAGACTGTGCAAAATATTTTCCGCGAAACGATTGGCACAGAAGTGAGCATCAAGGACATTCGTGTTGCCGCGATTTCTGACCTGTATAAAGAAGCGACTCTGGAGCGCTATCTGGCAAAAATGTCCAGCAAGATGGAATTGACAGATCGTCAGATGATCATTAAGTCGCTTGCGCGCGTGATCAAGGTTGACGGAAAAGTCAGCCCGTTTGAAGTGGATTTCTTCAACGGCGTTGTAAAAGCCTTTGGTTTGACAGCCGCTGAAACGCACGGTCTGGAAGATAACTAGAGACTAAAAACTTTTGTAGGGCGGCAGTTTGTCAGCCCGAACGTATGAAACCCTGCGGGCAACAAGACCGCAGGGTTTTCTTTTATCATTATTTGGCCGCTGCATGCGTTGCAAAATGTTGCAAAAGTGCCGTCGAGCCGTTAACCCTGTTCGGGTGACTGCTGTGGTGCAGGCGCATTTGGCTTGGAAATAGAACTGTTCTGGGGAGTGGCGCAGTTATGGTAAGCGACAGAAAAAAGCGTAAAAACAAAGCCGAAGGCGATATGGATGATTCGCTCTATCGTCTTGAAGACCTTGCCAAGTTAGCGGGAGTATCAATCTCAACTGTCTCGCGGGCACTCAATAATAGCTCTTTGGTTAGTGATCGTACCAAGAAAAAAATTCTCGCGATTGCCCAGTCCAATAAATACGAAGGGCGCCTTAAAGAGAAAATCTACGTCGGTGAGCCGACCAATACGATTTCTGTAGTTATTCCGCCGCCGCAGGGCCGCGATTCACGTTTATCTGATCCTTTTCTATTGGATTTGATCGGCGGCATTGGTGATGCCTTGAAGGAACGTGGCTGCGACCTGTTGATTTCACACCTGACGCCAACCGATCTGGAAAGTGTAGCAGGGCTGGTGGGTAGTGGTCGTACCGATGGTCTGATATTTCTCGGGCAAAGCACATTGCACAATCAACTGAATGAGCTGTCCTACAGTGGCACGCCGTTTGTTGTGTGGGGCGCGCAGTTGCCTGGCCAGCAATATTGCTCGGTCGGTAGTGATAATTTGCAGGGTGGCCACCGGGCCACCAAGCATTTACTGCGGCTTGGACGCAAGCGGATTGCTTTTGTGGGTGATACGGATGCGCCTGAGGTTCAACTGCGTTTCGAAGGATACAGGCAGGCGCTTGACGAAGCAGATATAGCGTTCGACGAAAAATTGGTGCGCCCGGCGCATTTTTTCCCCGAGTCAGCAATGGAAGCGATTGATGTGCTTCTGGAACGGGACATTGAGGTGGACGGCATTGTTGCCGCCAGTGATATGATCGCTATGGGTGCTGTGCGCGGCCTAATTAAAAACAACATCAAAGTGCCTGAGCAGGTTTCGGTTATTGGGTATGACGATGTGCATGTTGCGGCTTATAGTAGTCCATCGCTAACCACTATTCGCCAAGATGTTGCCAAGGCGGGGCGGCTGCTTGTAGGCAAGGCCCTGCGTATGCTGGAGGGCGAGGCGGTTCGCTCAGCCGTATTGCCTGCAGAATTGATCGTGCGGGAGAGCTGTGGCGCTTAGCCCAGGCCGCAGCTTGTTTCCCCTTAGGCAAGCCTTAGAAAGCTGTGGCCATAAGTGCCTAGTTGCAGGCCTGACGATGTGAGCTCGGCGCTTTCGCTGTAAAGAACTGTTGCATCATTCAGTATGTCTAGTTGCAGTTTTTGTGGTCTGTCTCCTAGATTCATGACGCAGAGGATTTGTTCGTCGTTCAGCTCGCGAACATAAGCCAGTAGCGGCTCATGCGTATCCATAAACGAAAGCGATCCACGAACAAGAGGGGCAAGCTTTTTCCGGAGCGCAAATAAGCGCCGTGTTGCGTGCAAGGTGGATTCGATGTCGGCTTCTTGCGCTTCAACGTTCAACCTTACATGGGTATCGTCTACTGGTAGCCAGGCATCGGAAGACCAGCCCGCACTTGGGCAGTTGGCATCCCAGGGGTGTGGCGTGCGTGTGCCGTCGCGGCCCAATGTTTCCGGCCAATTTGCGATTGCTTCTGGGTCGACAAGTCGCTCAAAGGGGACACGTGCTTGCGGCAACCCAAGCTCTTCACCTTGATAGAGGAAGGCTGTGCCTCTTAGGGAGACAAGCATAGCGTTCAACATCTTGGAGAAGCTGCGTCGGTCTTTGCCTGTACCCCAGCGCGTAACCGCACGTGGCCGGTCATGGTTGCTGAATGTCCAGGACGGCCAGCTAGCGGCGTTTGCGTCCCACTTTTCCAGCGCACTGCGGATGACAGCGGCTGAAAGGGTTGGGGCTTCCAGGAAGACAAAGCTGTAAGCCGTGTTCAGGCGGTTATTGCCTGCGGTGTAAAGCGCCATCTCTTCCAGCGACTTGTGGCCGCCCACTTCTGCCACGGTGAAACGACCAGAATACTTGTCAATCAACGCCCGTAGTTTTTCGATGAAAGTTACAATGTCAGGATGTGACTGATTATATTGCTGCGTCTGAAAATCGAAAGGCCGCCTTCCATTTGGATTGTCAAGCGGTGGATTATCCCTGAGCGCGGGGTCGTGCATATAAAAATTGGTGGCATCCAGGCGGAAGCCATCAACGCCTTTGTCGAGCCAGAATTTCGCAATCTGGAATAATTCTTCCTGCACTGCAGGGGTGTGTATATTCAGATCAGGTTGCTGAGACAAAAAATTATGTAGGTAATATTGCTTGCGGCTTGCGTCCCAGGTCCAGGCTGCGCCGGAAAATACTGACTGCCAGTTGTTGGGCGGGCTGCCATCTGGCTTGGGGTCAGCCCATACATACCAGTCAGCTTTCGGGTTCGTGGCGCATTTACGGCTTTCCTTGAACCAGTCACATTCCATGGATGTATGTGAATAGACCTGATCGATTATCACTTTCAGGCCAGCCTCATGGGCTTTGGCGATAAGCGCGTCAAAGTCCTCTATGGTGCCAAAGATAGGATCAACATCCCTGAAGTCTGCAACATCATAGCCAAAATCATGCATTGGGGACGTGAAGAAAGGGGAAATCCAGATTGCATCAACACCAAGGCTGGCAACATAATCCAGTCGGCTGGTGATACCTTTCAGATCACCGATGCCGTCACCGTTACTATCACAAAAACTACGCGGGTAAATCTGATACACAACCGCGCCTTGCCACCACTCACTCACTTCATTCCCCTTTTGCAATGCGTCCTCCCTGGTGCCTGAGTGGCAGGGGGCACTGCTCCCTCTTGTTCTCGATACTCGACTTCATTTTTCACATTTTTGCTATTTTTGCAACAAATTTGCAAAATAATGGCAAAACATTAACAACTTAAGTGAAGGTGTTATAAAAAATTAAATTATAATTCTTTTTTAACAAATGGTTATCTTGAAATGCAAAAATTGCACACGTGTTTTTATTGTTGCAAATTCCTGGCTATTTTTGGCGATAAATAGCGAAGGATATACCTGCTAGTTGCGTGTTGATGACGTTTTGCTTTTGTTGGGCTTTGCTGTCGACGCGTTCCCAGGTTCCTTCCGGGAGGCTGCTGGGTTCAATGGTGATGCTCTTGGTGTCGCTGTTCAACAATACAAGGTAACGGCTTTCGCTGTCGGTGCGCGTGAAGGCATAAAGGCCAGGTGTGTCGCTGCTAGCGATTTCTTTTTGCTGACCACTGCGCAGGGCGATGTGGGCGCGGTATAGCTGGCTCAGCCGCTTGATTTCACCGTAGATCGGGTGGTTTTGATCAAAATTGTCGTCGGCTGTTGTCTTGTTGGTTCCGACCAGGGTGTTGTCATTGTAGATGTCGACGCGGCTTGGGAACATATCTTCCCGTGCGTCTTGATCGTGGCCATCGCCAGTGAAGCCTTGTTCGTCGCCGGAATAAATAACAGGCACCCCGCGGGCAAAGAACATAAGGGCATGACCTAGGTTGATCCGCTTCAGCTTCTCTTCGTCGGAAATTTCGGGCATGGCGCGGTTTATCATCATCGCCAGGCGGCCCATGTCATGGTTGCCAAGGAAGGTTGGCAGGTTGGTAGCTGACGTACTATCCCCTGTGTAGAGTGTATCCTGTTCAAATAGTTCTTTCAGAACCTTGGTGCCTTTGTTTTCAACGAGCACCTGCGCTGCGGCACTCTGGAAGCCAAAGTCCAGAACAGCAGGCAGCTTTGCGGCGGTGACAAAGTGGCTGAGATTTTTTGGGGAAGGGTCGTAAACTTCACCAAAGATATAAAAATGCTCAATGCCTTCTTTTTTTGCGTGCTCGACAAGCGCGGGGCTAAGTTGTTGCCAGAAGCTGTCATTCACATGGCGTACGGTGTCGACGCGAAAGCCGTCAATTTTGAATTCACTAATCCAGTTTTTGTAGATGTTGGTAAAGCCTGTGACAACGTCAGGGTGTTCGGTGAAAAGGTCATCAAGGCCCGCAAAGTCGCCATAGAGCGAGTTTTCGCCCGTAAAGGTGGTTTCCCCGCGATTGTGGTAATATTTAAGCTCATTCAGCCAGGTGGGGGCTTTTACCTGCTTTTCCGCATCTGTGACATACGGCGTATAGGCATAATTCAGATTGGTTAGTTTGTTGAAGTTCTCAGGCGTTTGGCCTTCAATGCCGTCGCCGATAAAGCCCTCATTGATTGCGGGGCCGTCTTTGCCGCCGAGGCGGGTGTAGGGATAGTCTGCTTTGTTGCGGTATGTGCAGCCGGGTGCGGTAATGGCTTTACTGCCGCTGGCGTCGCTGTGGCATTCTTCGTAGCGGATCACGTCGGCTGTATGATTGGTGATAATGTCAAAGATGACCTTGATGTCGCGTTTGTGGGCTGCCTCAACGAGGGCCTTTAGGTCGTCATTGGTGCCGAGGTGTGGGTCGATCTGAGTGAAGTCGGTAATCCAGTAGCCGTGGTAGCCTGCGGAAATCCACGGTTCTGTGCCTTGCACGGGCTTATTCTTGAAGATAGGAGCCATCCAGATCGCGGTAACGCCCATATCCTCAAGATAATCGAGTTTGCTTAGCAATCCCTTCAGGTCACCGCCGTGATAGAAGCCTTTGTGAGTTGGGTCGAAGCCGTGGTCCAGCGGCCCTCCGGCAAGCCCGCCTGTATCATTGGCTGTGTCAGCATTAGCGAATCGGTCAGGTAGTAAAAAATAAATAACGTCGTCCGTAATGGGGCGCTCTGTGAAGGGCTTCAGGGCTGCGCTTTGATGTATTGTGTTTGCAGGAGCACTCGCGGACTTTGTGTCATTTTGTTTGGTATCTGTGCAGCCGGCCAGCGCAGTGCCTAACAGGAGTGCGCAAATAAGCGGCGCGCGTTGTCCAGGCCTGCGGAACGTGCGAATTATTCTTGCTGCCATTTTTCCCTCCCAAAATATTGGCCAAATATTGGCTCGAGTGTTGACCATGATAGTGACCGGAAAATAGGTCCCGGTTTGGCCAAGGTGTTGTGTGGCGGAGAGGGGGTGCTGGTGCCTCTCCCTTAATCGCAAATTATGGATATTTATAGCTTAAATGCAAAAACATGCAAATAATAAAGCGCGCCTTGAAGGTCTAAGTTTAAGATATTCAGGCTTACACGTTTGTTTCAAAAGACAAATAATCCCACGTACGTGTGCAAATTGTGCATAATTTAAGGTTTATTTTTGATTGTTTCTCGCAATATATAGGGGGTTTTGGGAAAGTTTTGGCAAAAAAATCAAAAAAAATGCTTGATTACTGCAAAAAAATGATCAACATTTGCGGGAAGATGCATCCTAGCGAGCATTATTTTAGTTCAGAGTACCTTCCGGTGTGGAAGCTGATTCAATTGTAGGGCAATTGACTGGCTTCCGTCACTTTCGACTATATTGGGAACTTGTGCCACATTTTGCTTGCAAGATGTGGCTCTTTTTTTGTTCAGTCATCTATGCGTTATATTGCTGCAGTGTGATCAGAGGCCCGATTAAATGACAAAGCATATTCTTGCGGAATTTGGCGGTACTAATGCTCGTTTTGCTCTTGTTTCTCCGGAGAGCCCGGGCTGCTTGGAAAAGCTGATGTGGCGGCCCTGCAGTGAGTTTTTGAGTGCGGAACAAGCGGTTGCTTGGTATATGAAACAAGTTGGCTGCACAAGCGCCGCCGCGGGTTGCATATCGATCGCAGGCCCAACCGAGGCCGCGAGTTACCGTTTGACAAACCGTGACTGGATCTTGTCGCCAGAACGAATGAAATCCCTGATAGGCGCAGGGCAGGTTGAATTCCTGAACGATTTTGAGGCGCTTGCCTATGCGTTACCGTTTTTACCTGCAAAAAATTTAACGCAGATACGCGAAGGTTTGGCCGTACCGGGGAAGCCTATGGTGGTTTTGGGGCCAGGAACAGGGCTCGGTGTGGCTGGTCTTATCCCAAAAGGGGACAGCACTTTCACTGTGGTTAAGAGCGAGGGCGGAGGCATTGGTTTTGCCCCAGAGGATTCGCTTGAGCGCGATGTTATGCTTTGTCTGAACCGCCAAATCGGTCGGGTTACCTGCGAAGACCTGTTGTGCGGGCGTGGCATGGTGCGGTTATACGGCGCGGTAGCTGATGTGTTAGGCGCAGTGCCCGCAAACCTGACAGCGGCGGAAATTAGCGGCAAAGCCCTGGCGGGTGACGATGAGCTTTGTGCCCGCACAGCTATGGCTTTCTGCCATATTTTGGGGCATTTCGCGGGCGATTTAGCACTGATGTTCAATGCGGTTGGCGGCGTTTTTCTGGGTGGGGGTATCCTGCCACAAATCAAGGGTATCCTGATAGAAAGTGATTTCTGCGCCCGTTTTGAAGCGCGCGGAGCAAAAAGCCACTTGGTCGCAGATACACCTGTTTTCCTGATCGAAGACGAAGTGCCAGCCCTTATCGGGGCAAGTTATTGGCTTATACACCAACTTAGCGCTTAGCTTTTGGGTTACTATTTTACTGTGAAACGAGAGGGCAGGCCTGAGTCGTCCTGGCGGGCTGTGTCTGTTTTCCCTATCGCCCAATGTTAAGGAGTTTCGTGACAATCCCAAACTAATTTTCAAATGTTTTTATTTTCGAGTTTCGGTGAATGCGCGCTTGATAAATTACAATATTCTTTACAAAATTTGAGGATTAATTTTGCTATAAGCTGTTGAATATAAAATATTTTATTTAGCTTTATCCCGTGATCATCTCATGGGCTTTGTTCAGGTCTTATGAAGGGTATTTACTCATTAGCCCTAAAACTAGCTACAGCTTTATTAAAATTTTAGTCAAACCTTTACTGGTTGAAAAGCAAGGATCATTATTCTCCCCTTGCTCAAGAGAGGTGTGGCTTGGTTTAGGTTGTAATTTAGTGCCTGGGGTGTCGAATGGACTTGAAAACTCTAACAAATATGTTTCCGTCGCATAAGCTGGTGATGGGGGAGCAATTTGCGCAGGAAAATATCAGCGCGCTTAAAATCAAAAGTATACTGAACTGGTCAGACACAATTTTTGTGAACTGTGATTTCAGCGAGGCCCAATTTCATCTGCTGATGATTTCCGGGACAATTTTCTTTAAATGCGATTTTTCTGGCGCATCATTCCGTGCGTGCGATGTCGATGCGAGCGAATTTATCTCTTGCAACCTCACGTGCGCTGATATGCAGGCGTCTGCGGTATCTGACACCAGCTTCACGGATTGTATTATTGGTGGTTTGCGCGGGCCACAGGATTTTAATAGCTGTAGTTTCGTTTACCCGCGTTATTCGCGCCGCGCAGCCATCACATCGCAGTTTCCTTATGCAGTCGTGACAACTGCTGATGTGCCCTTGGTTCTCTATAAAACGCAAGATGCCTGGCAAGTACACTCCAAGGACCGACGTCAGACATTTGCGCATGACGCTACCGATGTCCCGGAGCCGTATGCAAGTGCTATCGAGTATGCAAAGCGAAGTTCTCAGGAACAGGATAAGGCGCTCAGCATACGTATGGGCGAACGCATCGACTAAAGCATGATGTAATCTGAATGGGGGGCCTTTTGTGGCCCCTTTTTAAACAGGTTGCCTTATTTGGCCTGTGGCTTGGGTGCCGTTTATGGCAGACAAGTGCCTGCCCAGTTTTTGATGTGGCCTGCTCAGCACGCACCGGATAGATCAAAAACCTTGGCAGCTATATCGCTTCTCCAGCTTCGACAAAGGAAAGTACTATGAAGCCCGGTTGTAGGCTGTTGGTTTTGGCTATTGCCATGACCCGGCTGCCGGAACTTTTTGCTGCCGTTTCCCCAAAGTGCGCCATCATGGTAGGGTAGAATCGGTTACTGGAATATTCGAATGGTTCTGCGCCCGACATGCCTGATTTGGTGATGATGAATATCAGCCTGCCGACGCTAGCTGGTTTCATTTTGTAATGTGATTTATATCACTGCACCAAGCATTTTCCGCACGGCATATGATGAATATGTGCTTAAGGCATTTCAGTTGAACGGCATTGTCTGTTTGCTGAAACCGTTTCTGAGCTCAGACTTGCGCGGTGGCCTTGAGAAGCTGGCAACGCTTAAAAATATCCAGCAGGAAGATAGCGCGAATAAGCGCCAAAGCTTTCAGGAACCGGCTGGATACCTAATGCCGATTAAGCAGCGCTCGATTGTTTCATGTGTTCGCTGTAAAGAAGCGCTGCACCTCTGAGCGCTGCGTCGGGCGCTACGATTAAATGCACAGGTACTTTGCTTACAAATTCCTGCATTGGCGGTTTGTCGAGAAAACGCTCAATAAAATCGCTCGTGATGAAAAAATTCCGAATTTTGGGTAGTATGCCGCCGCCGAGAAATACACCGCCTGTGGAACCGTGCGACAGCACAATGTCACCAGTGACGCTGCCAAGCATGCTACAGAATACACTAAGTGTTTTTAGGCAAATCTCGTCGCCATGATCAAGAGCCTGGTTACTGATCGTGCGTGGGTCATAGTTTAGCGGGGTCACTTTATGGATGTGACACAGTTCACGGTAGATACGCATCAGGCCAACACCGGATAAGAGTGTTTCCACGGTTACACGGCCAATGCTTTCCTGCAGCGCTGACCATACTTTTGTTTCCAGGTCGCCGTGTGGCACAAAAGAAATATGGCCCCCTTCCCCGGATACGATTGAGTAGCCGCTTTGGTGGCGAACCAAAAGCGCCAGGCCAAAGCCGGTACCTGGGCCCATAACGCTTACCGGCCCGCCGGATTTGGCATCGCAGTCTCTGAGGACAACGAGATCCTGAGCGCCGAGAACAGGCGTTGAGCGCGCGAGCGCAGCAAAGTCATTCACCAGATGCAGGCTTTCGAAACCAAATTTTGATTCGAGTTGTGTAGCATCCAGGTGCCATCCAAGATTAGTCAGGTGGGCTGTGCGGCCAATAACAGGTCCGGCGACCGCAAGGCAGGCATATTTGGGTGAGGGGGCTTTGATGGCAGCAAAATATTCGCCGAGCACCACATCCAACTCGTTATAATCTGCGCAGGGAAAGGCCATAAAGTCTGAAAGTTCGGGAGCGCTACCGTCCTTTTTCAGGTGGGCGATTGCAAGGCGCGCATTCGTGCCGCCAATGTCTGCTACTAACACGCCACCTTCAGATTTTCCCTTAAAGATGGGCATCTGTTCAAGCTCTCCCATACACCTTTACCGCCGTTACTCAAGACATTTCCTGTTCAGCACAAGGCTGAAATTCTGCACAGCGATGCCGAGGAATGCCATGGCTGTGCACCGAATCATGTAACTTGAATTGACAGCGCTGTCAATTATTGGTTTACTTCTTTTGTCGATTTCCCCTGCTGGTACCAATAGTAGGCTGTAGCGTGTAAATACTCGGTTTTGCTGGGAACGATCGCCGCTTGTTGGGCTGGGTAACGCTGTCTCGGGTAGACGAATTTTATTGCGTCTGGTGGGCGTGGCTAGTAATTCCATTGAGGCAGAAACGCTGGCTTTGGGCAGAATTTTAAGGGGTAAGAATGGCTGGTTCCGTTACTATTGACGACGTCGCTGAAAAGGCGGGCGTTTCAATCAAAACTGTATCGCGCGTCGTGAACAAAGAGCCGAATGTTCGGGAAAGAACGCGGGAAAAGGTATTGGAAGCGATCAAGGCACTCAATTACCGGCCCAATCAGTCGGCACGCGGGCTTGCCGGGCGGCGTTCTTATCTTATTGGGCTTTTGTATGATAACCCCAGCCCCAATTATCTGGCGAACCTTCAGGCGGGTGTGCTCGCAGCGTGCCAGGAAGTTAGTTACGGCCTTGCACTTAGTCCTGTTGCATTCGGTGATCCGGATTTGGTGGAAAGTGTTCTTTCCTGGATGCGCCAGTCGGCGATTGACGGTGTGATTCTGACGCCGCCGCTTTCTGATTCCGAAGAGTTGGTGTCTGCGATCAAAGCGGAAGGCGTGCCGAGTGTGATTGTTTCGTCCGTAGGCCCCGGCGGTGTGCCTGCCGTGGTGATCGATGAAAAAGAAGCGGCACACCAGATGACTAAACATTTGATCGACGCAGGCCATACGGCCATCGGTTTTATCAAGGGGCACCCAGACCATTATGCCAGCATTCACCGCTATCAGGGGTTTGCCGAGGCAATGGAGGAAGCGGGGTTGCCGGTCGATCCGTCGTTTGTCAAGCAGGGCTATTTTGACTTCGATTCAGGCAAAGCTGCTGGTGAGGAGCTGATCTGCGCCAAACACCGCCCAACGGCAGTGTTTGCCTCGAACGATGATATGGCGGCGGGTGTTATGCATATTGCACACCGACTGAAAATGGAAATTCCACAAGACCTTGCCGTCGCAGGGTTTGATGATACACCGCTGTCACGCCAGGTTTGGCCGAACCTTTCTACCGTTCGCCAGCCGATTCGTATGATGGGGCAGTGTGCGGGTGAGCTATTGTTGCAGTCGATTGGCGGCGAGTCCAAAAAGCATGTCGACCCCAATACTTTCAAACAGCTTGATTTCGAAATGAAAGAGCGCGGATCCAGCGTGGCGGAATAGCCCGTCTGTCCAAAAGCCTGCTAAAAACCTACGGTAGTGTGGGGCGGTAGTGTCCCGCACGGGGCTACGGGGCTCCCACCCGTTCCGCTTTTTTGTGGCCGGTTTGGGATAGGGCGCGTTTGCTAACTTTTGATCCTGTGACCAAATTTGGCGAATGTCAGCGTGACATATGGCGAATTTTTGTAATATAATTCCGGTATTGGTTTCCAGCGAGACATTTTATTAGGTGACTTTTAGGCTTATTCTGATAAAAGCACGCATTGACAGCGTTATCATTATAGTATCAAGGGACAATCATGGTTGAGCAACCAAAGCAGCAAATTGGCGAAACGCGGCGCGAGCATCTTGCGGCGGCTTACGACATTGCGGCTGGTTTGATTGACGGCACACAAAGCCTTGATAGGCTGGCTGATGATATTCACGCACGCGGTAAACCATGCCTGAACACACGGCTAAAGGGTATGGCCGCGCAGTGGACTGAAATTACTGTGGAAGGCAACCTCAAGCGTCTTGCCGATTTGGTTGATACGCTTGCGAAGGATGAAAATGGCACACTTGTGCCCTTTAGTGCTTTCAAACAAAAGATTGAGGACGATGTCGCGGGCTTTGTCGTAACGGCACACCCGACATTCTCATTGTCAGCAGATAGTTGGGAATATGCGAAGGCCTATATGGCCGCGCTTGCTGCTGACAAAAATCCGTTGAAAGCAACGGCAGATATTGAGGTGTCCTCGGTTCATCCAACCATGTCCCCCTCCCTGCACGAAGAGCTTGAGTATGCACGTGTGGCAGTGTCCAATATCCGCCGGTCAATCCGCCGCCTTTATGAAGTGATATTTGACCGGGCATCTGTTCTGTATCCTGCCGAATATCGTACGCTACGACCTAAGCTCGCGACGGTTGCCAGTTGGGTTGGTTTTGATTTGGATGGGCGCACCGATATCGATTGGTCGCTGGGCCTTATCTTCCGTTATCGCTCTGCGCTTGCTGGGCTAAGCGAATGTCTTACCCAGTGTGACACGCTGTCGTTTGAAAACACCCAAGCGTCTGAACTTGCCGAGACAGTGGCCGGAGGCCTTGACGAGCTTAAAGCTTGTTTTGAATTAGGTGAAAGCACACTTCAGGCGCACAAGGACAACCCGGCAGGCCTTGGAGAGCTAAATCAGCTTGCAATCCAAAACCGGACGGTTAAAGAGCAGGCCGTTGCGCGGGTAAATGGGGCTTTTGAAGAGTTGCTGGCGCTTGATTTGCCCCACGATGCTTGGCGCGCCGCCGCCACTCTTTACACTGAATGGCGCACTGTTGGACTTGGGCTATCACATATTCATTTTCGTCTAAATGCCGCGCAGCTTCATAACGCCATCGGGCATGAAATTCAGCTTACCAAGGCACCAGACCAAAGCGCGCAGCGCCGCCGCTATCTAGCGGCTATAACCGAAAAATTGAATACGGTTGAGCCCAAAAATATCCACTATGGTACGCTGTCTGTTGAGCAGACGACAGCGCGCCGTGTGTTTATGATGGCTGCGCAGTTTATGAAACATTTTGATGCGGCGACACGTATTCGTATGTTGGTTGCCGAATCTGACACCCCCTTCACACTGCTGACGGCACTTTATTACGCAAAACTTTTTGGCGTAGATGGTCACGTTGAAATTTCACCGTTATTTGAAACGGCCATCGGTTTGGAGCGCGGTGACCGGGTAATCGCAGAATTGCTCGATAATCCGCACTTCCTTGCATATATCAAAGCCCAGGGCCGCTTTGCTCTGCAACTTGGTTTCTCAGATAGTGGTCGTTATATCGGCCAGCCTGCAGCGACGCTCGCGATTGAGCGTTTTAAGCTCAAGGTCGCAAATCTCTGGAAGAAGCGTGGGCTTGGTGACATCCAGCTCTTGTTTTTTGATACACACGGTGAATCCGTGGGCCGAGGGGCTCATCCGGAAAGCCTCAAAAAACGTTTCCTCTACACCCAGCCACCAAGGGTTCGGGAGCGTTTGGCCACCTTGGCGCAACCTGAAAAGCACGAGGTTAGCTTCCAGGGTGGTGAAGGGTTTATGTGGTTCCTCGCTGAGGAAACAGCGCTCGCAACGTTGACCGATTTCCTGGAAGTGCGATTTGATAATTACAGTTCCGCGAATGATCGTCTTTATACCGAAAAAGGCTGGTCGCTTGATTTCTTCCTGACGCTTGTTGAGTACCAAAATCACCTTACGGACCATAAAGGCTATGTACGTTTGATCGATAGTATCGGGCGTAGCCTCCTGTTCCCAACAGGGTCCCGCTCACTGCGGCGTCAAAGTGGTGGTGCTCTACATCAGCGGCTTGAGCGTATCTCGCAAATCCGGGCGATCCCGCACAATGCGGTGTTGCAGCAGCTTGGCTATCTTGCAAACAGTTGCGGCGGGCTGGGGACAGCAATTGCGCGCGCACCAGAGAAGTTTAATGCGATCCATAACGAGAGCGAGCGCCTGCGTACGGTTGTTGGCATGGCTTTCAACGGACTGGCCCGCTCGGATGTAGGGGTGATTGAGGCCTATGCAAAATTGCTAAGTCCCACCTATTGGCTCGACCGCTGCGATGATGCTGGAACTGCTGAAAGGCGGGACAATCTGCGCCGAATGTCAGGGTTGATGGAGGACTTATTTGACAGCGACCTGGTTGATAGCTGTATTCGCAAATTGCGCCGCGATGCGAGCTTGCTCACGGATTGTTTGGCAGAAGACTGTGATACTTCAGCGCTCGACAATGCCGCTGTAGATGATGAGCTGTTGGAACTGCACCAAATCCGCATCGGCCTGATTCAATATATTTTCCTCAAGTCGATGGAAGTGCCGCGTTTTTCCACGCGTTTCGACTTTTCGCTTGAGGATTTGCTTGTTGAATTATTGCATCTTGAGGTGCCGGATTCTTTAGAGCAGCTTAGGAAAATTTTCCCTGAAGCACCTGTCGCAAGCAATGATGAAGTGTTTGGCGAAGAAACGAATTTCCAGAGCGGGTCGTCCTCTGGTTATGAAGATGTGCACCGACAGATCTTCGACCCCATCGAAAAAGCATACGACCTGGTATTGGCGCTAAGCGGTTTGATCGCCCTGAAAGCAGGCGCGTTCGGCTAAAATATCTGCGTGAAGCTATAGAGGCCCTGAAAGCGATTTGAATCGCATTCAGGGGTAATTTTCTATATAGTGAAACGCTCGCATTTTCAGTGGCGGGCCGACGAATATAATAGTCGAATAAGACAAACTTTCAGGGAACTACGCTTGCGGTCCGCATATGCGGGGTTGTTTGCCAATCCTAGTTTTAAGTCCTCGATAAACACAAGAATGTGGAGGAACTTATGAAAGCTTTGGTGGCTTTTCTTCTTTTGGTGACGGGATGGCCTGCACAGGCTGAGAACATTCCGGACAAGATTCCAATTTATGGCACCAATTGGGGCATGACGCTCGAAATCGACGATACTGGTTTCTATAATGATGTGATCTATATGGCGCTCAGGGGGCTTGAAGGCCAGGCCGAATATTCTGTTCAGCCTTATGTGCGGGCACTTCGGTCATTTGCTGAGGAACCTGGCAGTTGCATTTATTCCCAGTCGATCGATCTGTTGAATGATCTGGATATGATGGCAAATGTTGGGCCGATGATTGAGACGCGCTCTATTGTCGATTATGCAGGCCACATTTTCTGGTCGGTTGATGCTGAGCCTATAAAAGAACAGGATGATCTGCGCGGCAAGACAATCGGGCAGCTATTGGGCGCGGATTATGATGATCTGTTTGTCGAGCTGGGCATTAAGCCGATGGTGGTGAATACCGAAACCCAGAAAGCCAAGCTTCTTTACACGAAGAGAGTTGACGGTATCGTTGGTTTTATCCCGGATATCTTTATGGTGTTTAAGGCGCATTCACTTGAACCAAGGCCCTTTTCATCCGAGTTTGTTTTGATGCGGTCTGGTAACTCTGTGGTGTGCCGCAAAAACCCTGCTACCGAAAAATTGATCGCGAAACTCACCGTGCAAATTGGTCAATTGCAGCACCTTGGTGTGATTGACCGCATGCTGAGGCAGGTTGGTGTGCCAGACGCGGTGATCGAAATCGTGCGCCCCAAGGAGTAGCGTTACGATGCCGAGCGGGTGCTTTCGCGCACGATTAATTCAGGAATGAATTCACCTGAAGGCATGTCTTTTGATTTTAGTTGCGGGCGCATTTCGGTAATCAATCTCAGGGTCGCCAGTTTAGCTACATCCAGGATCGCTTGGGTCGCGGTTGTCATCGGTGGCTGGGCCTGTTGGGAGAAGGGGCTATTTTCAAAGCCCGCGATCGCCAGGTCTTTGGGCACTGACTTTCCAGCTGATTTGGCGGCTGCCAAAACGCCCGCTGCAATCTCGTCATTACAGCCCAGGATTGCCGTGGGCATCTTTTCCATCGCAAATAACTTCTTGGCGCGCTGGAAACCGGATTCAAAGGAATATTCACCAGCTATAACAAAGTTGGCATTTTCAGGTATCTCGTTGTCCTTTAGGGCATGGCTAAAGCCTGCATAGCGTTCGCCGGAGGAGAGATGTTCCTCTTCTCCCCACAGGAAGGCAATATTCTTGTGGCCCAGGTTGAGCAGATGCTCAGTCATTCGGTATGCAGCGTTTCTATCATTCACATACACGCAGGGCGCTTTGCTTTTTGGTGGTTTTGATGCGGAAATAATACGGACCAGATGGATCCCGCGTTCAACAAGAGCATCAATTATAGCGTTGTTCTCGGAAATTGGTGGCGCGATCACAAGCCCCGCAAGGCGTGACTGACGCACCAAATCACTTAGTTCTTCGACAATAACATCGGAGTTGGCGTTGCAGGGGTGAATTTGCAGGCTATAACCCATTTCACGGCATGTCTCCAGAACGCCGTTTTGAACATCGACCACATAATGCGGGTTGGGGTTGTCATAGACGAGGCCAATTGCATAGCTCGTGTTTCCCCTAAGATTTCGGGCGGACATGTCGGGCCGGTAGTTTAGTTCCTTGACAGCGGCTTTGACTTTTTCGCGTGTCGCCGCTTTGACGGTTGGTTCGTTATTGATGACGCGCGAAACAGTTTTCAGTGATACACCAGCTACACGCGCTACGTCCTTAATCGTGGATTTCACCAAGGAGCCGATCCTTCTGTTTGCTAACCAGCAGTGCTGGCTCAATCCGAAAATCATGTGCTCGGGAACCACACGCGGCGGACCCCGAGACCCCTTTAAATAACATTAATATCTTTATGGACTGGCCGTAAGGCATAGTCAACGTTGTCAATTTGACCAAAAAGCCAAGGATTCAATAAGTTAGGGGGTCGGTAGCTTAATAATAATAACGATGTCATTAAGGGATATCCCGGGCGAGTCCTTTGAGGCCTCTGGGCGGAGGGCAGGGGTCTTGCGCCTCCCTTCGTGCAGGTCCCGGTGATAGGTAAACTCAGGATGAAACAGCAGGGCCGTGTTTGGGCTTCGTTTAACCTGGGGTGGCTGCGTGTTTGAGTGCCGGAGTAAATATTGGCAGCGAGTTTTCGCGCGGTATCGGCGTGGTATCGGCATGGTTAGCAGGCAACGACACCGTGCAATTGGTTCCACTCCCTACAGGCGACCGCCAAGAAAGGCCGCGGGCACTTCCGGCGGCCTTTTCCTTTGCGTCGCTGTTATCAGTTTTCACGATTAGCAAGAAACACAACCGCTGAGTGCGACCAGCGCTAAAATCAATTTTCACGATAACCAAGACATATTTTATAGAAAGTGAGAATTGTGCCCTAAATTATCGCAGATAATGAGAAATTCTTCATGCCTTTAGAGCGACTGTTCGCACCCCAGAAGCAGACGTGGGATCAATGGCCATGTTCCTGGCCAGAAATTTCCGAAGCTGATCCGAAAGAGACAAAATAGGTTGCCGTGCGCTTGTAAAGGAACCATCCTATCGAGTGTTCATTATTGAACAATTCGCGTGTTCGCAAACGAACGCTTCCCCATTTCCTTGAGAGTGACCAAAACTATAACCTGCTGATAATAAACTCTTCTGCCGATGTTGAGTATATTGGCGCAGGGTTTGCTTGTTAGTGCCCTAGACGGCATTGGCTCTGGAAGAATCTTGTTTCTTGATAGGACGAGTTTTATGGCTGGTTTTGGGGGAAGGAAATGAAACGTTTAGTGCAAATGTTGGCACTACTCTGGCGGCGGCTCACCAGCCACAGAGGTAATACTCTCATCATGTTTATGGGGCTAACGGTCTCTTTCACGTTTTTGATGGTGATTACGCACTATGTGCGCGGCGAATTTAGCTACGACACGTTCTGGGAAAATGGTGAAAATAAATACCGCTTGCAATCAACGATCAAATACCCAGGGGGCTCGCTGGTCTCCAGGGCAAAGTCTCCTATTCCTTATCTTGATCTTGTTAAAAAGAATTTCAGCGAGGTAAAATTAGGTGCACGACTGCGGCCTCAAATAGCTACTTTTCGACGGTCGGAAACGCTGCTGGAGGAGACGTTTTCGTTCATCGACCCAAGCTTCTTTGACATATTTGATATTGAAATGGTCGAAGGCACGAGAGACAGTATTTTCTCTGACCCAAGCGCCGCTATTTTGTCCCAATCATTCGCTCAGCGTTTGTTTGAAGGGGGATCTGTCGTTGGTCAAACATTCAGCACCATTCGGTGGGATGGAACTATAATCGACCACCGGGTCGTGGGCATCTTCAAAGATATGCCCCAAAACAGCCATATTGAACTATCCGCCTTGGCGTTGTTGAAGATTGAAGCTAACGAGGTAGAAAACTGGAGAAATGCCAGGGTCTATACCTACCTAGAGCTGAAAGGCGGTGCTGATCCTAAGGTGATCGAAGCTGCCCTTCCTGAGTTGGAAAAGAAAGCGATGCCGCTGCGGGGTGCCAGAGATATTGCCGAAGATTCTTCTGTTAAGCTTCACGCACTTAGCCGCTTGCATCTGTTTCAGGACGGCGAGGGAGACATGAAGCCGCTTGGCAGTGCTAAAGCAGTCTATACTTATGGGCTCATCGGTATTCTCTTGCTGCTGATCGCAGGCACGAATTTTGTCAATACCATGATCGTGCAGGCGAACTTTAGAGTGAAAGAAATTGCGATCCGGAAAGTATATGGCGCGAAATGGTGCGGTGTGCTTGCTGAGTTTTTGCCAGAAACATTGGTGATCTCTCTGGGGGCCTTTTATTTTGCAGTCATAGGGCTGGAGGCAGGCGGGGATACTCTTTTTGCTCTGATCGGATATGGTGGGGAAACCAGTGGCGAGGAAATGGTGGTTTCTGGCGCTTTGGTTGCCGGCGCGGCTCTGCTGTTGGCTTTATTCGCAGGCGTTTATCCTGCCTTTAAGCTTGCGCGGACACCGCCGATTGATGCCCTTCGGGCCCGCACTGCGTCGCTGGCTATTTCGATGAATTTCAGTAAATGGATGATAAGCCTGCAATTCGTTATTGCAATTGGGATTGCCATCGTCAGTAGCTCGATTTGGGCTCAAATCAGCTATACTCAAAGCAAAGATCTTGGCTATGATCCATCCGGCGTTCTCGTTGTTACGTTGGCACATGCCCCGCCCAAAGACAGAGTCATATTCCAGCAGCTTAACAATACCCCCGGAGTGCTAGGTACGACGCGCTCACTGCTCGCCCCCACCGAAGGGCCGTTGTCTAATATTGTTTCCAACAGCGTGACGCTTATGAAGGGTAATAAGGGAGATGCGCTGCCAACTCAGTTTGCGGACCCCAATTATTTCGAAGTGTATAAAATTCCTTTGGTGGCGGGCAGAGTGTTTGCTTTGGATGCTGTGCCTGCCGCACCATCAGACGATACAGCAATTGTGAACATCGTTTTGAATGAAAGCGCTGCAAGGCGTATCGGTTTCAAAAGTCCTTTAGAAGCGGTAGGGCGGGTTTTATGGCGAGGGAAGCCGGGAGACCAGCAGCCGCGCACCATCATTGGTGTTGTTGCCGATATCCACGATACCTCGTTTCATACCGGCCTTGAGCCAATTCTCTATTATAACGGAAGGGGGCCTTTGTTAGCCCTTAGTATCAAGGTTGCTCCGGGCGCAGAGCAAGCAGTTCAAGACGCTGCTGAAGCCGTATGGCGGGAAGTTTTTCCTGACAAGGTTTATAGAGGCGAGTTTTTGACAGACCGCCTGCGGGCACAGTACGGCCCTGAGTATCAACTGATGGATTTTCTGATGATGACCGGCACGCTTAGTATCCTGCTCAGTTGCCTCGGGCTTTATGCGACATCTTCTTTCCTCTTGAGTAAGCAACAGAAAGAATTTGCGATTAGGAAAGTACATGGTGCGTCTTTTAAGCAAACCTCGACGTTAGCTTTGGCCCGTGCGGTTAAACCAGCCATCCTTGCAATATTTTTAGCCTGCCCCATTGCATACTTCTATCTCGAAGACTGGCTAAGCGGTTTTGTTTACCGAATTGCAATGCCATACGAAATGTTTGCTTTCGCAAGCATCGTTATGGTTCTGGTGGCGATCTGTTCGGTTTATATGGTGGTCTACAGAGTGACGAATAGGCGGATGGTGGACCTTTTAAGGAAAGAATAACCGAGCTGTCTGCTTTATGGCGAGTGCCAAGCATCAATTAACGTTTATATGCTTGGGAATGTCTGAAATTGGCACAATTGTAGACGCAAAACCTTTAGGCGACCGCCAAGAAAGGCCGCGGGCACTTCCGGCGGCCTTTTCCTTTGCGTCGCTGTCCTTGAGCGCCTATATCACGGGAAACCACTTGAAGGACCAGACCATGAGTAACCTGCCTCCCTGCCCAAAATGCGACAGCCCTTACGCCTATGAGGACGGCGCGTTGCTGATATGCCCTGAGTGTGCGCACGAGTGGAACCCGGCGATTGACGCTAAGGCTGCCGTGGCTAGTGCCGTGAAGGATGCGGTTGGTAACGTGCTTGAGGACGGTGACGACGTGACCGTGATTAAGGACCTGAAGGTAAAAGGATCATCTGCTACCGTTAAGGTTGGCACCAAGGTTAAAGGCATCCGTCTTGTGGGCGGAGATCATGATATTGACTGCAAAATCCCCGGCATCGGACCTATGGGTCTCAAGAGCCAGTTCGTGAAGAAGATATGAAAACCAACTCTGCCGGAGAAACTTGGTGATTGATTGGAATGTAAAAAAGGAGCCATGAGCCACTTTTATGGATCAAGTCGTCGGTTCCTTTGTGTTTCTTTTTACCGTGTTGGTGTTGGTGTTGGTGGATAGCCGACACCGTCTATCCAGACATGCTGGACGTTCATATCGCCATCCACCAATATAAAGCTGGCGCGGTTACCAGCCTCAATAGTGCCGTGTGTCTCTGAAATACCCAGGAATTCTGCGGGCACTTTGGATGCCATATGCGCCGCGTCCGCAAGGCTTACCCCCAGCCAGTCACGTGTATTTCTAACGGCTGAAACCATATCAAGATCGGATCCCGCGAGCGTGCCGTCTTCGTAAGTGCATTTGCCGCCTTTGACGATCACCTTGGTGCCCATGATTTCGAAGGACTTCTTGCTGAGGCCCACGCTTGGCATTGCGTCTGTCACCAAAATTGTGCGGTCTGTGCCTTTGGCGTTAATGGCGGCCTTCAGGCTTGCGGGGGCAACGTGAAAACCGTCAACTATAATGCTGGCGTAACTGTTTTTGTCTGACAGTGCTGCGCCCACCACGCCCGGTTCCCGCCCGACCAGTGGGGTCATGGTGTTGAACAGGTGCGTGAAGCCGGTGATGCCCGCGTCAAGCCCAGCACGGGCTTCTGCGTATGTTGCGTTGGTATGCCCCATTGAGATCACTACGCCTGTGCCGGCAAGCTTGCGGATCATGTCCGGTGTGGTTTCCTCGGGTGCAAGCGTCACATGCGTGACGCCGTTCTTCAGGCTTGAAAGCAGCGCGATGGCCCCCTCGTCCAACACCCGAAACTTTGCCGGGTTGTGCGCGCCTTTTTTGGCAATGCTTAGAAACGGGCCTTCGATGTGAATACCCAGAATGCCGGGCATGCTCGCTTCAATTGCAGCCTCGACAGCCTGTATCGCTTGGGCGACTATTTCAAGATCGTCACTGATGATCGTTGGCAGCATACCTGTGGTGCCATAGCCCCTGTGTGCGGCCATGATAGCTGCGATGCCGTCAATGGTTGGCTCGGTATTCAAAAGGACCCCGCCGCCGCCATTTACCTGAATATCAATAAAACCGGGCAGTAATATGCCGCCTTTCAGGTCGATGATCTGCGTCCCTTCTGGTACTTGGCTGCGTTCAAGAACCGCCGAGATAGTATTGCCTTCAACCAGTACAGCGTGAGCGCCAAGATAGCCGGTCGGCGTGAGGATAGTGCTGCCAGTAAAGGCCCTCAGCATCAAACTGTCTCCGTTACTGTATTGATGAGGGGCAACATCACATCGCTGGCCTCAGCGGCCTTATTGTACAGTTTGGTTTGCTCGGGCTTAATTGTAACATGAACGTTCATTTTGTTTCCCTTCTGGCCTAAGCCTGAAGCTCTGCGACAAAATCATAAGCATCGCCGCGGTAATAAGATCGTGTAATTTCAACGGTATTGCCGTTCGCCAGGAAACCGCGGCGTTCAACAAAGAGCCCGGGATCCCCTTCCTTCACGTCTAGAAGTATGGCTTGCTCTTTGGTGAAAGCGACGGCACGCAGGCGCTGTAACGCCCGTACCGGGCGTTGCCCGGATTCGTTTAGCGCCACATACAGCGAGCCCTCGATCGTTTTGATGGAAGGCAGTGCCGATGACGGCACGATCGTTGTCTCGATTGCCATTGGGATTCCGTCCGCAAAGCGCACACGGGTCAGGCGATAAACAGGGGTTGCAGGCCCAAGGCCCAGGTTGAGGCTCTCTTCAGGGGAGATTACACCTTCTTTTTTTTCAACCCATTTGCTGCTTGCTTTCCAGCCTCGTCCTGCCATGTCTTCAGTGAAACTGGAGAGGCGCGAAAAGGGTTTTTCAGTGCGGCCAGTCACGAAGGTTCCAGCACCTTGGCGGCGCGATAACAGCCCGTTGTTTACCAGGCCATCGATTGCTTTCCTGACTGTGATTCGGGATACTTTCATGTCATCGGCAATCAGGCGCTCAGGGGGCAAGGCGTCATTCTGTGGCAGGGCACCGCGTTCGATTGCGCGTTCTATAGACCGGGCCAACTGCTGGTATTTAGGCAACGAGCTGGACGGGTCAAGTTTGCCAGTGACATCCGACAAGAGCATTTGCGAATCCTTTTGTTCGTGCAACATGATCTCTGTAGCACAAATACAATACCAATTAAATACCAAAACATGATCTATCTGAGCAAAAATTCGTGATTTTCTCGGAAATCTGTGCTTTTATTCGGTAGTAACAATTTTGGTTCGCTCAAATTGACACCGCTGTCAATTCGGCGTATCTTCCGTGCGCCCTACAAATTTGGACCACGTAGAGAGTTAGGATTTTGATGATGGATGGTGTTTTTGATTTGGTCATCTTTGGCGGTACGGGCGACCTTTCGCGCAAAAAACTGCTGCCCGCGCTGTATGCAGGTTATGTTGCAGGGCGTGTGCCAAAGGGTAGTCGCATTTTCCTGACATCCCGCTCAGAGCATCAAGGCGATGTCGCCGAGTATCTCTTGGGGGTATTTGAGAAATCAAAACCTGCCTGCGGTGTGGACACTGCTTTGCTCCATGAATTCGCCACAATGATAAACATCGTCGTGCTCGCCCTGAATGCGGGCGGTGCTGACTGGGAAAGCTTTGCGGCCAGCCTTAAAGAACAGGGCGATCGCCCTGTTGTGCATTTTCTCGCGATTCCGCCTGGGCTATTTACCAGCACCTGTAGTTTGCTTGCAGAATACGGCCTGAATGGTGAAGGCGCACGCGTGGTGCTTGAAAAGCCTTTGGGGCATGATCTGGGGTCGGCTCATGCAATCAACGAAGATGTCGGGCGTTATTTCGCTGAGGATCAGACTTTCCGCATTGATCATTATCTCGGCAAGGAAGCAGTGCAGAACCTGTTAGCGCTTCGCTTTTCCAACATCTTGTTTGAAGAGCTTTGGTCGAACCGTACCATTGATCACATCCAGATCACTATCGCTGAGGACCTTGGTGTACAGGGGCGTGTGGGCTTTTACGAGGGCACAGGTGCGATGCGCGATATGGTGCAGAACCATCTGTTGCAGTTGCTGTGCCTCGTGGCGATGGAGCCGCCAGCCCGCATGGATGCAGGCAGTATTCGTGACGAAAAGCTGAAAGTGCTTAAATCCCTTAGGCCACTTGATGGTGCTGAGATCGATACAAATGTGGTGCGCGCCCAGTATGGCTCTGGTGCCATGGGCGGCGAGGCTGTTGGCAGCTATCAGGATGATCTGGAATTGGATGCGCCGAGCAAAACGGAAACATTTGTGGCGCTTAAGGCGCATATTGAAAACTGGCGCTGGGCTGGAGTGCCATTTTACCTGCGCACTGGCAAGCGTTTGCCGGATAGGTTTGCTGAGATTGTAATCCAGTTTAAGCCTGTACCGCACTCGCCGCACCCAGGCTGGAGCACTGCGGGGTTGAATCCAAACCGTTTTATCATTCGCTTGCAGCCTGAAGATCATCTGGCGCTTCGTATGATGGTGAAAAACCACGGTGCCAAAACCGAGGCGCTTAAGGAAGTGGAGATGAACCTTGATGTGATATCGGACGATAGCACACGCCTTGGTCCATACCTGCGTTTGATCCTTGATACCGTGCGCGGTGATCAAAGTCTCTTTGTGCACCGCGATGAAGTGGAACATGCTTGGCGCTGGGTTGATCGTATTATCGATCATTGGCAAAATTCGGCTGACGAGCCAAAGAAATACCAGTCCGGCACTTGGGGGCCTTATGAGGCGCATGATTTAATGACACGCGACAAGCGTGAGTGGTTCCATGAAAGTAGTGGGCGGAGCGCGAAATAATGACTGACCCGACGATGAACTGGCATGTGTTTGAGAGCCGGAAGGCGATGGTTGCTGCTTTAAAAAACGTAACGACGGAGCACCTTCTGAATGGCCTGCTTAAAAATGGTAAGGCCAGTTGGGCAGTTTCAGGTGGTTCAACACCAGCACCTCTTTTTGAGGCCATGAGCCGTGAGGGGCTTGATTGGTCGCGCATTCAGGTGGCGCTTGTGGACGAACGTTGGGTTGATGCTGATCACCCGCGTTCGAACGAAGCTTTTATGAAAAGGGCGCTCGCAAAAGGGCATTCAGCCAAGGCGCGCTTTGTTGGTATGAAAACACCGCATAATAGCCCCAGCGAAGCGGTGGAGGCGGTGAATGATCGCTTCAGTGCAGTAACGCAGCCGTTTGATAGTATATTGCTTGGCATGGGGCTGGACGGCCATACGGCATCCTTTTTTCCAGCGGCCAAAGGCCTTGAGGAAGCGATGGACCCTGCTGGCAGCAAAATCTGCGTCGCGCTGACTGCCACCAAAAGTGATGTGACGGGTGACGAGGTGGACAGGATGAGCCTGTCAGTTCCCGCGATTGTGGCCGCAAAGCAGGCCGTGTTGATGATTACAGGCGACGAGAAAAAGCGTGTGCTGGAAGAAGCCCTTGACCCATCTTCCGATTTGCCGGTTGGGCGGCTCGCACGTTTAACGTCACTTGATGTTTATTGGGCACCCTGAGTTCCGTGTTGCCGGGCATTAGATGCCTTAGGAGAGTAAAATGACCCATCCTGCGTTAATGGAGATCACAGAGCGTATCAAAGCGCGCTCAGCCGATAGCCGCAAAGAATATGAAGACCGTATCCAGGCGATGCGTGATCAAGGACGAGCGCGTCCGCGGCTTTCGTGCGGGAACCTCGCACATGCATTGGCGGCCTGTTCTGAGGCTGAAAAATCAAAATTGATGCAGGACGGCATGGCTAATGTCGGGATCGTTAGTGCTTATAATGACATGCTGTCGGCGCACCAACCCTATCATGCGATGCTGGATGTAGTTAAAGGTTATATTGTTGATGCCGGCGCCGTGAGCCAGATGGCGGGCGGTGTACCAGCCATGTGCGACGGCGTGACCCAAGGTCAGCCAGGCATGGAGATGTCCCTTTTCAGTCGGGAAGTGATTGCCATGGCGACTGCGGTTTCCATGTCTCACAATGTATTTGATGCGGGGCTTTTGTTTGGTATCTGCGACAAGATCGTACCGGGTTTGCTTATAGGAGCGCTTGCGTTTGGACATTTGCCATTCATGTTTCTGCCAGCAGGCCCTATGCCAACGGGCATCTCCAACAGTGAAAAAGCTAAAGTCCGCAATCAATATGCCAAAGGCGAAGTGGGGCGTGCCGAGTTGCTGCAGAGCGAAAGCCGCGCATACCACAGTCCGGGTACGTGCACATTCTACGGCACAGCCAATTCGAACCAGATGATGCTTGAGATGATGGGGCTGCAGCTACCAGGTAGCAGCTTTGTCAATCCAGGTGATCCACTAAGGAAGGCGCTCGATAAAGTAGCGGCAGAGCATATTGTTTCGTTAGCGGAACAAAATCGAAAGCTTGGTCTTGCTGAGATGGTGACGGCAGAAGCGGTTGTGAATGGCACGGTTGGTCTCTTGGCAACCGGCGGTTCAACCAATCACACACTTCATATCGTTGCGATCGCGGCGGCAGCGGGTATTCAGATCAATTGGCAGGATTTTGCTGATCTTTCCGCCATCATACCTTTGCTGTGCCGAGTGTATCCTAACGGTACAGCAGATGTGAATGCCTTCCATGAAGCGGGGGGCACGCCGTTTGTGGTGCGCGAACTACTGTCAGCAGGCCTGTTGCACGATAATGTGGAAACTATTATGGGCAGCGGCATGTCCACTTTTGCTGAAACACCGGCTCTCGTTGACGGCAAGGCGACCTGGCGTTTGACGCCTGAGACATCGGGCGATGACATGATAATTCGCAAAGCTGATAATCCGTTCCAGGAAAATGGCGGTCTTGCGGTGATGCAGGGCAATATCGGTGTAAGTGTGATGAAAATCTCTGCCGTTAAGCCCGCGCAGCGTTTCATTGAAGCTCCTGCCGTAGTTTTTGAGGATCAGGACGACTTACTTGTTGCTTATAAGGCAGGTGAATTAGAGAAAGACTTTGTCGCGGTTATCCGTTTCCAAGGTCCGAAAGCTAATGGCATGCCTGAGCTGCATAAGCTCACGCCGAGCCTAAGTGTGTTGCAGGATAAGGGGTTTAAGGTTGCGCTTGTAACCGATGGCCGCATGTCAGGTGCGTCAGGCAAGGTGCCTGCAGCAATCCATGTGACGCCAGAAGCTGCGATGAGCGGTGCCATTGCGCGCATAAATGATGGAGATATTGTGCGGCTGGACGCTGAAGGTGGTACTCTTGAGGTTCTGGTGGATGCTGAAGAATTTGCCGCACGCGAACCGTCTGCAGGGCCAACCGTGCCGCAAACCTTTGGGCGCAATTTATTTGAAGGCATGCGCTCGATTGTTGGCCCAGCAGGCCAGGGCGCTACGATTTTTTAACACACTGGATTTATTTTTCAGGTTCTAAGTTACAAGGAAGTCCCATGACGTCGGTGGTTGATGTAATGAACGCCAGCCCGGTAATTCCGGTTTTGGCCTTTGAAAGCACGGAAGAAGCGGTTGCGGTTTGTCAGGTGCTGTATGATGAAGGTATCAAGGTTTTGGAAATTACCCTCCGTCATCCGACCGCACTTGAAGCGATCTCTGCGGTGAAAACGGCGCTGCCGAGCGATGCGATTGTTGGTGCGGGAACCGTTTTGTCCCCGGAACTTGCAAAAGCCGCGAAGAATGCGGGTGCGGTATTTGGTGTTAGCCCTGGCCTTACAGAAGAACTGGCGCACGCTGTGAAAGCTTTGGATTGGCCATTCCTGCCGGGTGTGGCGACACTTTCGGAAGCGATGGTCGCACGCGAGCTTGGTTTTACTGAGCTGAAGTTTTTCCCCGCTTCCCTGTCAGGGGGGCCTTCCTTTCTGAAGGCTGTAGGTAGCGTGTTGCCGGATTTGACTTTTTGTCCAACAGGTGGTGTGTCGGCTGATACGGCCCCTGACTACCGTGCGCTCAAGAATGTGGCGACGGTTGGTGGTAGCTGGGTCACACCGCGCGGCAAAGATGGCACCATTCAACTTGATATCGTGCGGGAACTTGCGCGGGCAACCATCGCCGCCCAGTAAACTGGATTGCGATAAGATGAAGTGTAAGGGAGGCCGGGTGTCTCCCTTTTTTGTATCTTTGTTCTCATGCGGGTTTTGCAGGCAATTTCTATTCATTGCTGACTTTGAGCGGGCTTATCCGGTTCCGAAAGATATTGTTCTTGTTGGGTGTTATCGGAGTGGAGCGTTGCAATAAACAGCCTCAAGCCCTTAAGGGGCAGAGATGTGCGGCCTAATTTCAACGATCGTTGAAAATTAGCTTGACCATTCACTGATACAACGTCTAGGCTCTGTTGAAACTGGATGGGAGGCCAGCCTTGAAACCAATTTACTTTGTATTTGTCTGCCTTTTGATAATCGCGGGCATCACTGGCTTTGTGTTGATGAGCGAGCCGCCCCAAGGCGCGACAGGGCAAGCGCATGTGACGATTGCAGGCATCAGTGTGGGCGGAGACGGCGCTGCACGGCTTAAAGAAATTGGCCGGGCCCCCTTCTATTTTCAAGTCGCTGTGATTTTTCTTGCTGTTGGCCTTCTTTACATGGGTGTTGCCAAGCATCGGCGAGATCGACGCTTTCGGGTGATGATGGTTGGTGCTGCGGGATTTGCAGTATTTGTCTGGGTAATGGTTTACACAAGTTATGAAGCCTATCTGGCGACAGGCGAGGCGACGGTGATGTTTGGTTTCCCGGTTGCTACAAACTGGATGCTCTGGGGCATTTGGGGCAGCTTTGTTTTATTCGATCTGATTTTCGTTTTTTTCTTCCGGGATTATTTCCTGCCTTATGAAGATGAAGCCGCATTTGAGGCGCTGGTGCGTGACGTTAAGGGCAAAGCCCAAGCGAAGGATATATAATGGAAGCGATGCGTCAGGAAATTATCCTTGGTTCGGTTTTTATTTATTTACTCATTTGCATCGGTGTCGGCCTTTGGGCCATGCGTCGCACCAAGTCAGCGGGCGACTTTTTTGTCGCGGGCCGCGGGCTAGGACCTATCATTATTTCAATGGCGGTTTTCTCCTCCACGCTGTCGGGCTTTGGGTTCGTTGGCGGACCAGGGCTGGTGTATGCCACTGGCATGTCATCTGTGTGGATGGCGGTTTGCTCGGCACTTGGTTATGCCACCGGCTTTTATCTGATCTCGAAGCGTATTCGCATGATTGCGGAGGTCAGGGATACGATGAGTATGCCTGATGTGGTGTTTGCCCGTTATGGTAGCGAAGCGGCACGTTTATTGACAGCAGGCACAATAATCCTTGGGGTGCTTGGGTATCTGGCAACACAAATCCTGGCGATGGCTCTGGTGCTGCAGACACTTTTGGTGGGTACCGAGATGTTCGCAGACATCAGCCTTTTTGCCTGCGTGATGATTTCGACATTGGTGTTGGTATTTTACTGTGTAACCGGCGGTATCATCGCGTCTGTTTATACCGACCTGGTGCAGGGGATAGTGATGATTATCTCGGGTGCTTTGGTGGTGCTCACAGCGGCAAGTATTTTTGACGGTGGCCTGAATGAGGCCTCCAGTATTTTGCTGGCGAACGACGGCGAGGATATTATGCCCTTTGGCACGCTTGGCACAATGGCGTCGCTCACCTGGTTTTTCCTTTTTGGCCTTGGCCTTGCGGGCCAACCCCACGTGGCAACCAAAATGATGATGAACCGCAAGCTATCGGATAACCGTATAATTTTGCCGATCACCGTATTTGGCTATGTGATTGCAGCCATGCTCTGGATTTCGGTTGGTGTGGTGATGCGTGCGCTGGTTCTGGGTGATGTGGGGCTGCCGCTTGCGTCCGCAGATGAGGCAGCGCCAGCGTTTCTCACCACATACGCGCACCCTTTGTTGGCGGGCGTGGTGTTTGCAGGGTTGTTTGCGGCTATTATGTCAACCGCTGACAGTTTCCTCAATATTGGTGCCGCGGCGATCATTCACGATATTCCCAAGGGATTGCGCGGGCGCTCGCTTAATAATGAGCTATTCTGGGCGCGTACAGCTACTGTTTTGCTGTCAGCTATAGCTGCCGGGTTCGCGCTTTACAGCCACTATGAAAACGGTGAACTTGTTGCTTTATTGGGGGCCTTTGGCTGGAGCACCTTCGCGGCGGCATTGGTGCCGGTGATATTGATTGGCCTTAACTGGAAGCAGGCATCGTCGAAGGCTGCAATTGCAGCAATCAGTGCAAGCTTATTAATCAATTTCACCATGCAATTGATGCAGGTTAAGGTCCCCTATGGCATATCGGCGGGTTTTCTGGCGATGCTTACTTCCATGATTTTGTTTATTGCGCTGTCCTTGATTGAGAAGCCGAAAAAACTGCCTCCTGATATCGACCGGATAATGGAGCTATAATCCAGGGCAAGTGACGGCTGAAAAAGGCAAAAAGACCGAATGGCATAATACTCAGTGCCTGGGCGGTTGGTGTAATTTCACCGTGTTCGTGGTTCTTTGGCTGGAAAAGTGGTGCACTGATGGTGCGCGCGAACAACGCCCTGATGCGATGTTGGGCGAATTGGTGGCGAGATCCGCGGCAATAAAGCAAAAGACTAAAGGCCGAGTTCTTTCAGAATAGCTTCTGTATCCGCGCCCTTTTCTGCCGGACCATGGCTGATTTCTGGCACGGTGCGGCTAAATTTGGGTGTCGGGCTTGGCTGTAGGGTGCCATCGACCTCGACAAAACTCTCCCGTGCCTGATTGTGCGGGTGCGTATGGGCCTCCCAAAAGGGTAGTACCGGCGCAAAGCAAGCGTCGGTGCCGTCCAGGAGTGAACACCATTCATCGCACGTTTTGCTCTTGAAAAGAACGGAGAGTTCTTCTTTGAGGCGCGGCCATTCAGCAGGTTGCATATGGTTCTGCATCCAACTTTCATCAAGCCCGGTTCTTTCGATAAAGACCTGCATAAACTGGGGTTCTATGGCACCGAAGCTGACATGCTTGCTGTCCTTCGTTTCGAAGGTACTATAAAAATGGGCACCGCCATCGAGCAAGTTGATGCCACGTGCGGGTGCCCAGCGAAAGTTCTTCATTAAACTGTGGAAGATAGACATCAAGGCGGACGAGCCTTCAACCATGCTCACGTCGATTGTTTGGCCCGCGCCAGATGTTTTGGATTCTAAAATGCCACATACAAGTCCATACGCGAGCATCATGCCGCCGCCGCCATAGTCGCCGATCAAATTGAGCGGGATGGCTGGTGGTCCGTTCTTGGGGCCGATCGCATGCAGAGCGCCCGATAGCGAAATATAATTAATATCGTGCCCGGCGGTGTGGGCCAGGGGGCCGGTCTGACCCCAACCTGTCATTCTGCCGTAAACAAGTTTGGGGTTCCGGGCCGCCACGTCGTCCGGCCCGATCCCAAGCTTTTCCATCACACCGGGACGGTAGCCCTCAAAGAGCGCGTCGGCTGTTTCACAGAGTTTGAGGAAAATCTCTTTCCCGTCGTTGGACTTAAGGTCGATCGTGATCGAGCGTTTACCGCGCCGATTGATATCGACCTTCATGTCAGAGGGGCTGGGCGCGCCGGGGCGGTCAACGGCTATCACCTCTGCTCCCATATCGGCAAGCATCATGCCAGCAAAGGGGCCTGGCCCGATGCCAACAACCTCAATGATCCGTACGCCCTTGAGTGGCCCCATGATGTTCCCCTGTATTGTACCGTTTTATTTGGGCGCCATGCGTGCTGCTGCGTCCATACGGATCGTCTCACCATTGAGGTAGGCGTTTTCGACGATGTGACCAGCAAGTTTTGCATATTCCGCTGGCAGGCCGAGACGTTTGGGGAAAACAACCTGCTGTGTCAGGCTTTCCACTGCCGCTTCTGGTAGGCCGTCGAATAGCGGCGTGTGGATAAAGCCTGGCGCGATTGTCATCACTCGAACGCCTTGGCGTGCAAGCTCACGCGCTACCGGGAGTGTAAGGCCAACAACGCCGCCCTTGGAGGCGGAGTATGCTGCTTGCCCTATTTGGCCTTCATAAGCTGCGACCGAGGCTGTGTTGATGATCACACCGCGCTCACCGTCGGCATTCGGTTCATTGTGCTGCATGGCTTCAGCAGCATGCGATAGTACGTTATAAGTGCCGATCAAATTCACACTGATGATTTTCTGAAAATAGGCAAGTGGGTTCCGATTGCCTTCGCGGTCAAGCACCTTCTGCGGTGTACCGATGCCAGCACAGTTTACAGCGATGTTGATGCTACCAAATTTCTCGCGTGCGGCGGCCATGGAGGCGGTCACGTCTTCCTCAGAGGCAACATTGGTTTTGATGTAAAGCGCCTTGCCATTATGCGCCGCTTCCAATTCGGTGCCGAGCTCGTCATTGAGATCAAAAATAACGACGTTGGCACCGCCAGCAATGAAATATTCGGCGGTTGCACGGCCAAGGCCTGAGGCACCGCCGGTAATGACGGCGGTTTTGCCTTTGAGTTCCATGGGGTATTCTCCTGAGTTTATGTTGCGGTGCAGCATAAGCAGGTCGGGGCAATAGTGCAAGGCTCGCGAGGTCCAGATCGCGTGATTAGGAGGAGGCTGTCAGCTTAGCTGGCGGAAAGCCTTTGCCGCGTGTGGCTGCCCAGTTCAATTTCGGCGTGATGTTGCTGGGCGCATGCTGGTTTCAGTCTGTCTGAGGTTGAGCACTGTGGCATTGTCTAAATTGAGTATTTTGTGCGGAAAATCCAAGGCAGGCTGGGTTGGTGCTATGCAGTGTACATATCCGTGGCTCAAAAGGTGCCGACATCATGAGCGTGCGCTTAGGCGACGATGCTTGATGCAAAATGAATTTTTAGTGCCCGAATTGGGCTGGACCACGCCGCGTATCATATTATTGTGATGGCACTGCATGTTGCTTTGGCTTGGATTTTGGGTCCTCATCGCCCACATAGCGCATCAAACTAGGAAAATATTGTTGTTTTTGGCGGAGGCTGCCGATGTCTTTTGACTATGATTTATTTGTAATAGGTGCGGGATCGGGCGGTGTGCGTGCAAGCCGGATTGCGGCCAGCTTTGGCGCCAAGGTTGCTGTAGCCGAGGAATACCGTGTGGGCGGGACCTGTGTGATCCGTGGTTGCGTGCCGAAAAAACTGTTGGTCTATGCCTCCCATTTTTCGGAAGATTTCGAAAATGCCGAAGGTTTCGGCTGGTCTGTTGGCGAAAGAAAATTTGACTGGAAAACACTGATCGCACGTAAAGATGCTGAAATCGATCGGCTTGAAGGGCTTTATGGCCAGACACTTGGTGGTGCTGGTGTTGAAGTGATCCGTGGTCGTGCGACAATCGAAAGCCCGCATAAGGTCCGTGTTGGCGATACTGTTTATACAGCGAAGAAAATTTTGATAGCGGTTGGTGGTTGGCCATCCAAGCCTGATGTGCCAGGAATCGAACATGCGATTACCTCGAATGAAGCTTTGCATTTGGAAGAACTACCCAAGAGCGTTGTCGTTGTTGGAGGTGGCTATATCGCAGTTGAATTTGCGGGCATCTTTAACGGCATGGGCAGCGATGTAGTTCAATTGTATCGCAGCGAGCAAATCCTGCGGGGCTTTGACGATGACCTGCGAAGTCGGCTGGCAGACGAAATGCGCAAAAAAGGCGTTGATGTTAGAACCGGCGTGAATGTTACGGCAATCGAGAAAACTGAAAACGGGGTTTCCCTTACACTAACGGACGGTAGTTCGCTTGACGCGGACATGGTGATGTATGCGACGGGGCGCAGTCCGAACACAAAAGGCTTGGGGCTGGAAGAAGCTGGCGTTGAGCTTGCCGAGAATGGCGCTGTCCGTGTGGACGAATATAGCCGCACCAATGTGCCAAGCGTTTTTGCGGTTGGTGATGTTACTGACCGGGTGCAGTTAACCCCCGTTGCTATCAAGGAAGGTCATGCATTCGCGCTAACGGAATTCAATAATACACCTGTATCGCCGGAACATGACGCGATCCCTTCTGCGGTATTCTCGCAGCCACCAATTGGAACTGTTGGGCTGTCAGAGGCTGACGCTCGCGCACTCTACGGTGAGATCGAGATTTACGAATCCGATTTTCGACCAATGAAACATACCCTGAGCGGCGCGAATGAGCGAGCCTACACCAAATTGATCGTTGATAAGGGCTCCGACAACGTAGTTGGTGCGCATATGATTGGCTTGGATGCGGCGGAAATCATACAAGGTATTGGTATTGCGGTGAAAGCTGGGCTCACCAAAGCGCAGTTTGATAGCACTGTTGCTGTGCATCCTTCGAGCGCTGAAGAATTCGTCTTGATGCGAAATCAGCGCCTTTAATTTCTATAATTGATAAATTTTGGAAAAATAATCTCAAAAAAGCTTGGTTTTATCACTGCAATAGAAAATTTACCTAGCCATGCAGATTGGCTATGACTACATAAAGCTCGGTGCTATAAGCACCTAATGAAGAAAAGGGCATGCGTCTGCCCCTTTCTGGCTTAAAGGACTATAAATTTATGGCTTCTGACGTACAGGTTTTAGAGTCCGCAGTCGTTCGGTTTGCCGGCGATAGCGGCGATGGCATGCAGTTAACAGGCAGCCAGTTCACCACGTCAACTGCGCTTTCGGGCAGCGACCTTTCCACTTTCCCTGACTTTCCGGCAGAAATCAGAGCGCCGGTTGGCACCACATTTGGTGTGTCGGCGTTCCAGATCAACTTCGGCGCCAAATCGATTAAGACGGTTGGCGACGCACCTGACGTGCTTGTGGCGATGAACCCTGCGGCCTTGAAGGTAAACCTAAAGAACTTACGTTCAGGTGGCCTTTTGGTGGTGGATAGCGGTTCTTTCACTAAACGGAACTTGCAGAAAGCCGGCTACGAAGAAAGCCCACTTGGCACGCCGATGCTTGAGGGTTATCAAGTAATAGAGCTTGATATCTCCAAAATGACTTTGGGAGCCGTCAAAGAACACGGACTTGGCAACAAAGAAGCGCTCCGCTGTAAAAATATGTGGACGCTTGGCCTGATGCTTTGGATGTTTTCCCGTAAGCGTGAGCCAATTTCTGATTGGCTCAATAAAAAATTCGCGAAAAAGCCTGATATTGCTAACTCAAACATTGCGGCATTGAATGCAGGGCATGCGTTTGGTGAAACCGCTGAATTGTCCGCTACCTTCAAGCGCTATCAGATTGGTGCGACGCACACCGACCCTGGTACTTATCGCACCGTAACGGGCGCTCAGGCGCTTTCTTGGGGCTTGGCACAGGGCGGTGAACTTGCAGGGCTGCCACTTGTGCTCGGTAGCTACCCGATCACTCCTGCATCCCCCGTATTGCATGCGCTTTCCAATATGAAAGAACTGGGCGTGGTGACGTTCCAAGCCGAAGATGAAATCGCGGCTATCTGTGCTGCGATTGGTGCGTCTTTTGCGGGATCCTTGGGGGTGACCAGCTCTTCAGGGCCGGGTATTGCCCTTAAGATGGAGGCTTTAGGCCTCGCGATTTCAACCGAACTGCCGCTAGTTGTTGTGAATGCGCAGCGCGGTGGTCCATCCACCGGCTTGCCGACTAAAACCGAGCAGTCAGACCTTTACCAGGCAATTTATGGCCGTAACGGCGATGCGCCGGTGCCGGTTATATCAAGCCGTAGCCCTGGTGATTGTTTTTATGCAGCGATTGAAGCCTGTCGTTTGGCCGTGAAATATATGACGCCAGTTATCCTGTTGACGGACGGTTTCACTCAGAATGCGGCAGAGCCTTGGAAGTTGCCTGACCTGGACACGCTTGAGCCATTCCCGGTAAAGCAGGTGGGCACGCCAGCGCCAGACGAGACCTTCAGCCCGTTTGCGCGGGACCCTGAAACGCTTGCGCGTAACTGGGCCATACCAGGCACCACGGGTACAGAGCACCGAATTGGCGGCATTGAGAAAGATTTCGATACTGGCCATATTTCCTATGATGCAGACAACCATCAACGCATGACAGATACACGCCTTGCAAAGATCGCTGGTATTGCAAGGGATATCCCCGCGCAGGAAGTGGAGTTTGGTAATGCGTCTGGTAAACTTGCTGTGGTGGGTTGGGGGTCTACTTTCGGCCCAATTTCGGAAGCAGTGAAGGTTGCATTGGCCGAAGGTCTGGATGTGGCCCATATTCATATTCGGTATCTGAACCCATTTCCGGCGAATTTGGGTGAGCTACTGGCCGGATATGATAAAATATTGGTGCCCGAAATGAATGCAGGCCAATTGAAAACAGTCTTGCGGGACACTTATCTGGTGGATGCGAAGCCGCTCAATAAAGTGTCAGGGTTGCCGTTCAAAATCCAAGAAATACTGGATGCGATTCGCAGCGAAATGTCCGGCCAAAGCGCCTTGGTAGGGAGTGAGAGCAATGAATGAAATTAGCACACCCCAAAAACTGACCATCAAGGATTTCACTAGCGATCAGGAAGTGCGTTGGTGTCCAGGCTGCGGTGATTATGCGATACTGAAGTGCATGCAGCGTACCTTACCTGAATTGGGTGCGACACGCGAAAATACTGTTTTTGTATCCGGGATTGGATGCTCAAGCCGTTTTCCATATTATATGGATACTTATGGTTTCCATACAATTCATGGCCGTGCACCGGCGGTAGCAACCGGCGTTAAGCTCGCAAATCCAGACCTCAATGTATGGCTGGTCACGGGCGATGGGGATGGTCTGTCGATTGGTGGTAACCACCTATTGCACGTGCTTCGCCGTGATGTGGATTTGAATATCCTTTTGTTCAACAACAAGATTTATGGTCTCACGAAGGGGCAATATTCCCCGACATCTGATGTGGGTACTAAGTCGCCGTCGACACCGCAGGGCTCGATTGACCCGGCTCTCAATCCGGTAAGCTTCGCGCTTGGTGCTGGTGCCCGATTTGCGGCGCGGACTGTGGATACGGCATTGAAGCATATGCCAGGTGTTTTTAACCGCGCACACGATTTCAACGGCGCGTCGTTTGTTGAGATTCTGCAGAATTGTATCGTTTATAATGATGCGACCTGGGCGGACGTGACCGACAAATCTGTCGTGGCGGAGAAGCAGCTTCTTCTTGAGAACGGTGAAAAAATGCTGTTCGGTAAAGAGAAAGACAAAGGCATCCGCTTCAATATGGAAACCTTTGCTTTGGAGGCTGTGGTGATCGGAGAAAGCGGCATCACAGAGGCTGATATCCTTGTACATGACGAGACTAACCTGCAAATGGCGCGTATGCTTGCTGAATTAGGCGGTAATGAAGGTGAGCCGATGGCGATGGGTGTGATTTATGCTCAACCTGCAGAGCAGAGCTACACAGAGGCTGTGATTGCTCAGGTGAACGAACGTAAAGGCAAAAAGACGCTTAAGGATATGATCTACTCGGGTCAGACTTGGGAAGTGCAATAAAATTCCTTGATTCTGAATTGGGAAAGCCCGGCTGGGAAAGGCCGGGCTTTTTCGTTGTGGAGCCTGAAATGGAAATTGCTATTGGGCTCGAACGGGTGCCGTAACGAGGTTAGAGCTACTCTGCCGCCGAGATTTGCGGTTTTGCCTGCGGGCTTCCTGACGGTTTGAAGATAATGAAAAGGGTGGCCAATACTAGCAGTATGTTGCAGACGATGCTGCCTTCTGGCCCCATTTTCCCACCTGTGAGTAGGGCGCTGGCGGCCTTGCCATCTTATCTTGTCGAAGATGATGTTGCGGCGGGGCGGCTTGTCAGTGTGTTGCCGGACTGGACCAACGAAACCATGCCGTTTGCGCTGGTCTACCCGAGCAAACAGCAGCCTTCACAAGCGATCACAAAATTCATTGATTTCACGCTTCAGCATTTCGCTGCCTTGAAGGTCCATTAAGCGCTAATCATAAAGCGCATCTTCATAGCCCAGTTTTTTGAGGTAATGTCGCAGCGAGGTTTCACGTGTCTCTTTGAAGGTCTCATCAAGCTGGGTCGCAGCATGCATACGATCAAGCCGAAAATGCCGGTGATCTTCCCTCAGTTCACACCAGCCAAGTAAGAGCCAGCTTGGCCCCCAGAATGACAGGGACAAAGGGCGCACCGTGCGCACCGTGTGCCCGCCGTGCTGGTCTTCATAGTCGATTTTAAGCTTGTGTTTGGAACGGATGACCGACCGGAGCATCGAAAAATCCACATCCCACGGAATAAGCGCAGACGAACGGGGGGCAAAAAGCGCTGTACCAGCAAAAGTGGCGCGATCTTTTTCATTAAGTACATTTTTGACTTTCTGCACCAGGCTGCGGGCAGATTTTGCCATGGTTTGGTCAGTGTAGCTTGAGACCATAGCAGCGCCGAGCATGAGGGTTTCCAGCTCGCCTACTTCTAGCGCCATCGGGGGTAGGCAGTGGCTCTTGTCGATCACATACCCAACACCGGCCTCACCAGAAATTGGAACCCCTGTCAGGATTAAATCCTGAATGTCCCGGTAAATAGTGCGTACGCTGACATTGAATTCTTCTGCAATATTCTGCGCTGTGACTGCCATGCGGCGGCCCTGCATATAATTCACGATTTGAAAAAGTCGGTCCGAACGTCTCATGCTGCCCTGAATAGCATATTGCTGCTGACAAAGGTTGTCAGGAGTATGTCAGTAGTAGGCAAAAGACTGCAAGTGTTGATGAATCACAAATAGGCGTGTTTTATATGTGCAATGAAATTTCGAAGCGCACGATTGTTGGATTCGATTATTTCTTCAGTGTGGGAGCAGGACCATATTACAAAATCTGCGATTAGCACAATCATGGACGGCTGGTCGTTTTCGGCTGCTAGTGGAAGGCCGAGCAAGGTTGTGTGCGAATAACGTGAGCATGGTCCAACATAAGGTACTGTCGTAAGGTCGGGTGATTTTGTTTCTGCGATATGCTCTAGAAAGTTCCATATCTGGCTGCCGGGACCTTTGCCGTCCAGGTTTGAGATTAATTTGCCGGTGAAATCGGCTTTTGTACGGTCGGTGATCGAGGTGCCGACAAGGCGGTAACGAAAATCCAGCGGGTTTGATAGTTTCTCGAAAATCACCGTCCAACTGAGATGTTTGCCAACATCCGATATTTTAAGCGCGGAGCGCGTCGGCAACGTATCGTCGTCGCCGCATTGTTGGAGCCAGTACTGTAGCATTTGCTCTTGAGGTTCAGATAGCCTGATGATGCCTTCAGCGTTCACCAATATACTCCCAAGGTTGGCCTGCTTCTTCAGATGACAAGGTGCCAGCATGATAAAACTGGGGTCAGTTTATCTTTCGCTCAGCAAGCGAAACGGTATCAAGCATTCTTTAACGTTTGATGAATTTTAGCATCTTACCGAGTTCAAGCTTTCAGGTGTGTATTGGGGTGCGCGTAACATACATGCAGCGGCAGGTGGCCTGCCTGCAAGGGTGTTCTGTGGCAGGCTGCAACCGCTCAATTTCGCCGTCGCCATAGTTCTGCATTTGTTTGCAATCTTGCAGGAATTTTCAAACCATATTTTCCAGTTCACTATTATGCTGGAAGGCAAGTTCTGACAATTTTTGTCTGGTTGGACGAGGCTCTGATTTCGCCTGCAAGTTCCTATAGCACTTATCTGCTTCGTTATTTCAAGTATGCCCAGGTTGGCTTTCTAGGTACTGTGCGAAATTTTGTCAGTTTCTTGTTACTTGTGTAAACATATGCAGCGCGATAACTTTACCCCGAGGGGAAGCTGAACCATGGTCAAAAAGTCCTTGAAAGCACTGTTTGTTTTTATCCTGATTGTTGTATTCGGTGGCTGGATTTTCTGGCCTGATACCTGGGTTGTGCGCGGGCCAATGATAGATTTTATCACTGGAAAACAGATTGGTGCGCCGAGTGATAATGCGCTGCGATCTCGTTTCAAGCTGCCTGAGGGATTTCAGGTCGGGCTTTTTGCAGACGGTGTAAACAATGCCCGGATGATGCGTATTACCCCGGCTGGTGACCTTCTTGTCTCGTCCATGCGTCCCGGCGAGGTGGTGCTGTTGCATGCTGACCGGGATGGCGACGGCCTTGCTGATGGTCGCACGGTGCTTTTGCGTGATATGGATTTGCCACATGGCCTTGCGCTTCAAGATGGTTATCTGTACGTGGCGGAAACAGGGCGTATTGTAAGGGCGTCTTTTGATGCCGCTGCTCGCACTGTGGGGCCTGTTGAGCCTGTTTTTGAAGGGCTGCCCCCAGGCGGCAACCATCGTACCCGTACCATCGGCTTTGGGCCGGATGGTTGGCTGTATGTGACGGTGGGTTCTACGTGCAATGTTTGTATTGAAAACCATCCATACCGTGCTGCTATGTTAAGAATGCGTGCTGACGGTAGCGGCATGAGCATCTATGCGACAGGGCTCAGGAATACGGTCGGCTTTGACTGGCAACCTGGCACGGGGCACTTATATGGAACGGATAATGGCCGGGATCTGCTCGGCGATGATATTCCGCACTGTGAAATTAATCTCATTGAAGAAGGGCGCTTCTATGGTTGGCCCTATACCTTCGACGACAAAGTTGTTGATCCGGATTTTGGTGTTGGCAATGAGGATAAGATTACGGCATCACAGAAGATGGCGTACGGGCTGGGTGCTCATGTGGCACCGCTTGGTATGCGGTTCCTGAGGCCGGAAGTGGCGCCGCCCGGTTACCAGGGGGTAGCGTTGGTGGCGCTGCATGGCTCTTGGAACCGGAGTGTTCTTTCTGGCTACAAGATTGTAGCACTTCGCTTTGACCCGACGGGAAATATCAGTGAAACGGATTTCCTGACCGGCTTTGAAGAAAATGGAGACGTGATTGGCAGGCCTGTTGATGTTGAACAGGGACCAGATGGCGCGATTTATGTTTCCGACGACTATGCTGGTGCCATTTACCGCATCAGTTGGGGCGCATTGGATGCGTCTGCAGCGATACCTGACCGTGTAATACACCAGTTGGAACAGGCCGATTTTGCAGATGGCGATATTGCTGCGGGGGCGGCGCTATTTGCGGCAAATGGCTGCGCCGCGTGTCATGATCCTGAGGTTGCGGCAGAAGGGGTGCAGGTGAAGCGGTTAGAGAAGCTGGGTAAGCGCTTTGACCGGGGCTCGCTGTCAGTCATGCTGGATGCACCGCCTGGTGCCATGCCGCGCGCCGACCTTACGGAAGCCGAGCGCAAGCAGTTGGCTGCATATCTGCTCATTACTTATTGAGGCTGGCCCGGAAAATAATTCATGTGCATGGTTTTCTGCATCCAAAAGCGACCTAGATACTTTTTCAGCCAGTGACAGTTAGCCTGCAGAAAAGGACGTAGCCATGATCAAGGTACACCATTTAAATAACAGCCGCTCGCAGCGCATTTTATGGGCGCTTGAGGAGATTGGCGCAGAGTATGAGATTGTCATGCACCAGCGCGACCCGGAAACGCGGCTTGCGCCAGAGAGCCTGCTGAAAGTGCACCCTTTGGGTAAAGCGCCCGTGGTCGAAGATGGTGATGTTGTGGTCGCGGAATCTGCGGCGGCGCTTGATTATCTGGTTCGTACGTACGGTGATGGACGTTTTGCACCAGCTTACGACAGTTCTGATTATATGCGTTACAACGAACTCCTGCATTATGTTGAGGGATCGGCCATGCTGCCTTTGATGCTGGGATTGTATGTAGGCCGGCTCGGCGAAGCGGGCGCGCCTCTGGGGCCGCGCATTGCAAGTGAAATCGGGCTACACCTGAGCTATCTTGCACACCAACTCGGCGAGCAGCCATTCTTTATGGGCGACACCATATCATCTGTGGACTTCCATGTGACCTTCATTCTTGAAGCGGCAAATGTTCGCGGCGGTTTAGCAAAGCTGCCTAATCTCGCTGCTTATCTGGAGCGCATGCAGGCACGCCCAGCCTACCAGAAGGCAGTTGAGCGCGGCGGGCCATATAACCTTGGCGCTTAATCTCTTTTTTGGCCGTGCCGTAGATCAAGCGCCTCTAGGATTTCGCGGTGCTTGGAAGAGTTGATAGGATAAAATGCGATCAGTACCGCTGACACAACAAGGGCGGTTCCCGATACGCCGGAAATAATTAGACGCAGGCCTTCTACCGTGGTTGGAGATTGCACTCCTTCACCGATGTAACCGATTTTTTCAAGAAGCAGGCCGAGAATTTGCGCAGAGATTGCAAGAGATACCTTTTGGCCAGAGGATACCACCCCAATAATGGTAGACTCGTTTCTCACACCAGTCACATGTTCGCCGTACTCAATGGTATCAGGCAGCATGCTCCAAAAGAGCACGGCATAGGCACTTAGGCCGAAATTCAGTGTGATATAAATAATGAAGGCGTTGGTGACCGACCCAGAGCGGTCAAAATATAGCATCAAAGCGCCGAATATGAAAACGACGCTACCCAAGATCCAACTGGGCTTTTTATCAAACCGAAGTGCTATCATCGACCAGATGGGGATCGTGACGAGCGGCGTTGCTGCCATGAAAAAAAGCGCAGTATTGCCTGCGGTTCTGTCGCTGAGCGCCCCATCAAAATAAAATAATACGGTTGAATTGACGAAATTATTGGCCACCGCAACACAGGCTATTGCCAAGAAAATCAGGACAAAAGCCCTGTTGCGCAGAAGCGTCGATAACGCGTCAATAATATTGCGAGCGGGCGGTGCATTGTCAGGACGCGGCGCTGCGGTAGCGGTTTGTTTGAAACAGAAATAAAGCACAGCCACGCTGATGAATGCGCAAGTGAGGCCAAGCAGAAAAAAGGCCTCTTTGTCGGCCATTGTGTTGCGAAAGAAAGCCGCGAGTCCGGTGATTGTCACTCCCCCCATAAAGCCTGCCATCATTCGTACGCCCATCAAGCGTGTGCGTTCGTGCGTATCGCTGGTCATTCGGGCACCTAGCGTTGAATAAGGTATGGAAACGACCGTGTAGCAGGTTTTGAAAAACAAAAGGGCTACCAGAACGAAGGCGTAGAGCGCGTTGCCTTCAAGTGTTGGTGGTATCCAGAACAAAATCACGAAAGAAAGTGCTAACGGAATAGCACCAAAAAGCAGATAGGGCCGATAAGCGCCCCATTTGCTTCTGGTGCGTTCTGCTAAATACCCCATGATCGGGTCAGTCACCGCGTCCCATATGCCGCCGGCCATTATAACAAACCCTGCGACGCTGGGCGAAAGCCCAACAACCTGGACATAAAAAATCATCAAAAAGAAAGATGTACCTTGCCAGAACAGATTGAGTGAATAATCACCTGAGGCATAGCCAATTCTTTGCCTCCACTGGAGTTCTCTGGTTTGGTTTGAGACCTTTTTTATATTTTCCAATCAGTGCCTCAGCAGTTTCTGTTTTCTTTTTGAGGCTGTCCTGGATAACTACCTCAAGTGAGCTTGAACCTATTGCCTTCGGGGCTGTACTAGATACTTAGCCCATGTTTAGCTTAACCCATTGTTTCAATTTCCGTAACTGGAGTAATGGGGCACTGTTATTGAAACGTACCCACATTCCTTTAAAAATACGCTCAAATGCTTTTTGGGAATACCATTAAATTTCGCGTATGCCGCAGTGGTTGCCCTTACGTTATAGTTACGCGTGGCAGCGCCCGGACTTTTAACATGGATGACCTACAGGGACGATCCCATGAAAAAGGGAAAGGCCGTTGCAGTGGCCGCGAGAATGCTGCCCACCATCAGGCCTGCGCCCGCAAGGCGTGGGCCGTGCAGTTTGCTCCATAAAAGAATGCCTGTCAGGCTCATGAAAATGAGCGCGCCCGCGAGTGTGTCGAAAAACAATACCCAGGCAACGCCAAGCCCGGAACCTTTGTGCATATTTTTTAAGGTGCCGAGCAGATTGTTGGCGTATTCCTTCAGTTCAACTATGCCCGAGCCTTCGACATAACGGGCACGAAGCCTGCCATTGGGGCCCCGGAAAGTGACTTCCCATTTGGCGGGGCGCACCAGTTTTTGGCCGTTAAAGCGGGCTTTTTTTCGCAGGCGCTGGCGGACCTGGGATTTGTCAGCAGAGACATTGAAGTTTGTTTGTACCCAGTTCCGGAGTTCACGCCCTGATGTAATGATTGCGGCATCAATCGCCACTTCCATCTCGGCGACTGTAGTGGCGTCCCCCGTATCGATTTTCATTACTGATCGGTGGTTCAGCAGAAACCCGCTCATACCAATCAGCAAAAACAGAAGTGCGCCCCAAAGGCCGGTCCAGGCATGTACGCGTTTTAGCCATTTTAAAATATGAGCTTTTTGGAAACGTACCGGCAAGAAATGATAACCCAAGCCGCTTTTCTTCTGTTTTTTTGCTGCCGATACACCGCGCATCTTTTGTTTCCTCTCTTCGATAGCAAAACCTAAAACGTTGTTTGACAACTAGCCCTGAAATCGACAATGAGGCAAGGGTGCGGTTGGCACCCTTGCCTTTAACGCGCTTTGCTAGGCTGCGGCCTCAAATGTCTGACGCCGATAAGCGATCAGGTCTTTGATGGTTACGACAGGCATGTCACGCTCAGTACCAAAAGTAATAATCTCCGGCAGTCGTGCCATTGAACCATCATTATTGCATAGTTCACACAAAACGGCGGCTGGCTTGAAGCCGGCCATTTCGGCAAACGCAACCGAGGCCTCAGTGTGGCCGTTTCTAGCCTCCACGCTGCCAGGGTGCGCGCGCAGAGGAAAGACGTGACCAGGGCGCGCGAGGTCGGTGGGTTTGCTATCATCGGCGATTGCGGTTTTGATCGTTGTCACTCTGTCCGCTGCTGAAACGCCGGTCGTGACACCTTTTCTTGCTTCGATGGACACGGTAAAGCCTGTCCCCATCGAAGACGTATTGTCTGTGACCATCTGGGGTAGTTCAAGTGCTTGCAATTTTGCATCCGTAAGCGCCAGGCAAACGATGCCTGTGCCCTCGCGGACCAAAAGTGCCATCTGTTCGGTGGTGAGGGTTTCTGCGGCGAAAATCATGTCGCCTTCGTTTTCGCGGTCTTCGTCGTCAACGACAAGAATGCCGCACCCTACTGCGAGCGCAGCGACGGCTTTTTCAACGCGCTCAACAGGCGTGCCGAAAGCCGAAAGGTCGGTGTGTTGATTGGTCTGATTCACTGTTTGTCTCCATTATTTAGACAGCAGGAATCAGGGCATGACGTGAGTATGTGTGGACCTTGCCCTCACAAAAGGCCATGCCCACACCTAGCGATCAGGCCACCATCTGTGGCGACCTTTTCGCTGCTTCCACTCTCTCATCCGGACTATAACCGTCGGCTCCGGCCTCTCACCGGATCTGCTGACCCTTCTGGAAACCAGAAGGCGCTCGCGGGCTTATTTGTTTCCAAATATACCGCCGGTCAGGAATTTCACCCTGCCCTGAGTACAAGCTATATTTGTCACCCGGATATCCGTGGCAACACCTTCTGATATAGGGCAGTGCCCGTGATTTCAAGGGGCATGATGTCGCGGGGAAATTAAAGCCTGAGAACCCAGTCTTGTTCGGTTTGTGGTGTGCCGAAACTGGTATGTACATTTTCTGCGATAAGGTGGAAGCCAGCTTTTTCATAGATGTGTCGGGCGGTTGTCAGGCAGGCGTTGGTATAAAGAACTACCCGTTCGTATCCAGCGCGCCGTGCGAAGGCGATGCATTCATCAACGAGCCGCGTCCCTAAGCCCAGCCCGCGTGCCTCTGCGTCCACGTAAAAGAGACGCAGCTTGGCGGTGGTTTCATCCACACGCACCAATACTATAGAGCCGACGTTCCTTCCATCCATCTCTGCAATCCAGCAGTGTTCACATGTGGGGTCATAATCACTGATAAAATCAGTGCAAATTTGCATTACCAGTGCTTCGAACTTTTCGTTAAAACCATATTCTTCGGCGTAGAATTTCCCCTGAGAGGCCGCGATCCATCCGATATCGCCTGCGCTGTGACTTCTGATGATGGCCGTCGGTTGCGGGCGCAAGCTGTCATCTAGTGTTGTTTCGATCGTTTGCATGGCGTTCACGATTTCCTGTAACTGTTTATCCCCAAGTTTTTCAAAGCGCTTGGCGATATCGACATTTGCGATATCAGCAAGATTGGCTGCTTCCATCATGCCCATGTTGGTTAGGAACAGGCCAAGGCAGCGACCATCTTGTTCGCACTGCTTTCGCATAAGCCAGCCGTTTGCTTCGAACCTTTTGAGGATGCGGCTCAAGTACCCTGGGTCCAAATTGAGCACAGCCGCAATCTCGCGCGCTTTGGGGGCCTCGCGGTTAGCCAGTTCATACAGAACACGAGCTTCCACGAGCGCAAAACTGCTGCCCAGTACCCGTTTGTGAAGGAAACCAAACTCCTTGGTGTAAAAACGATTGAACTGCCGGACGGCAAGGATTTTCTCGATATTTTTATCCTGGTGCATGCCATTCCCCTTGAGCTGTCGTGGCGCATAATGTGGCACTGTCAACTAATTAGTTGATTTTGTCAATAAAATGGATGCCGAAGTGCACGAAATGAATTTTTGAGTGAAGTTAGGCTTGGAACTTATATTTTACCGGGATGTTGTCGCGTCGGAGTGGACGCCTGTACCGTAGGCCACCACTTCAACGGCGTGCAGGAAGCGGCCTGTTACCGAGCTTGCGGCAAACCGTACATTGATGACTTTGTTGAAGCCTCGCAGTTGCGCGTCTTCCTTGAGGCGGATAAAGGCTTCACGCCGTCCGCGGAGCATCAGGCGCTCATAGGCCTTGATGTTGCCACCGATAATTTTGCGGATCTGGATAATCAGTGTTCGAAAAATATCATGAGCTACAACCACCGAGCTATAAATAATGACGCCGCTTTCCGCGCCTTTTTCCGTGCGTTTGGCGGTGGTAACATGAATGCCTGTGAGGTCTTTCTCTCGCTCAGTCAGTTGCTTGTTGTGGCGGTGTTCGAGATAACTCGCGAGTGCCCAGCCGAGGAAGGCGAAAAACAGCGCCTGGAGGCTGTTTTTGACAATCACTTCCGTGAGCGTCGTCCCAGTGCTGAAAAACAGATGCATCCACTCAGGCAGCTTGTCAAAAAAGCGGTGATAGGCTTCGAGTATTTTCTCTGCATCGCCCATCAGGCGGTACCAACTGGAGTCAGCTTGACTGCCGTACCATATGCCATCAGTTCAGCCGCGCCTCCTGTGATGCTTGAGGTGGTCATGCGCACATTCACAATTGCGTCTGCGCCCAATTCTTGGGCTTGCGCTTCCATGCGCGCGATTGCCTCTTCGCGGCCCTCTATAAGAAGCTCGGAGTATCCTTTGATTTCTCCGCCGACGATGCCCTTGAAAAAGGCAGCAATATCTTTACCAATATGTTTTCCGCGCACAGTCGAGCCCTGCACAAGGCCAAGTTCCTCACATACTGTGCGGCCCGGAATTTCTTCGATATTTGTGATAATCACTTTTGTTCCATCCCCGAAGTATTTTCTGATATATAGGTCGCCTCAGCGGGACTTTCCAGTTTTGTGAATTACCAATCCCACTCGTCGTCAGCGTCTTCGTCGATCACCACTTGACCATAAAGATCATATTCGTCGCTTTCAACGATCAGCGCCATCACCATATCGCCGGGCGCGTACTCGGTTGTGCCGCGCAAGTACACTTTGCCGTCGATATCAGGCGCGTCGGCGTAGGTGCGGCCAACGGCACCTTCGTCTGTAACGTCATCGATCAATACGGCCATTTCCATGCCCACGCGCGCCTTGAGCTTGGTGGCAGAGATTTCCTGGCTCACAGCCATAAAGCGTTCCCAGCGTTCTTGCTGAATCTCGGGTGCAACATGGTCGGGCAATTCATTAGCCGCCGCACCGTCTACAGGCTCGTACTTAAAGCACCCCACTCGGTCGAGCTTGGCTTCGCGCATCCAGTTGAGAAGATATTCAAAATCTTCTTCGGTTTCGCCTGGAAAGCCAACGATAAAGGTTGATCGGATCACAAGCTCCGGGCAGATTTCACGCCATTTTTTAATACGCTCCAGCACCTTGGCGTCATTCGCCGGACGCTTCATCGCCTTCAGTACCTTGGGGCTTGCATGCTGAAAGGGGATGTCCAGATAAGGCAGGATCTTGCCTTCAGCCATCAAAGGTATCACATCGTCCACATGCGGGTAGGGATACACATAGTGCAGGCGCACCCACACCCCCATCTCACCGAGCGCTGCCGCGAGATCCGTCATATGAGCGCGGATCTCTTTGTCTTTCCAGGTTTCTTTCGCATGCTTGCGGTCGAGGCCGTAAGCGGACGTGTCTTGGCTGATGATCAAAAGTTCTTGGGTGCCCGCTTCAACGAGCTTCTCAGCTTCGCGGAGAACGGCCCGGATTGGGCGACTATCCAGGTCGCCGCGCAAGCTTGGGATGATGCAGAATTTACAGCGGTGATTACAGCCCTCTGAGATTTTCACATAGCTATAATGCCGCGGTGTCAGCTTGAGCCCGGCCGCGGGCACCAAATGCGAGAAGGGGTCATGCGGTTGCGGCGCGGCTTTATGAACCTCGGCGACTACATGTTCATATTGCTGCGGGCCGGTAACAGCCAGTACGTCGGGCACTATTTCTCTGACCGCGCCTTCATCCGTACCGAGACAACCAGTGACGATAACTTTGCCATTTTCGTTCATCGCTTCTTTGATGGCACCGAAGCTTTCTTCTTTGGCGCTGTCGATAAAGCCGCAGGTATTGACGATCACCACATCCGAACCTTCATATTCGGATGCGATCTCATAGCCTTCGGACCTGAGCTTGGTGAGGATGCGTTCACTGTCTACCAGTGCCTTCGGGCAGCCGAGCGAGACAAAACCAACTTTTGATGCGTGCTTGTTCATGGGCGCGGCTTATACAGCGCCGTGCCGGGAAAAGCCAGCAAAAATCCCGGAAACGCTAGCGTTTGCTCGCGTGGCGGCTGGTATCATGATACTGCCACAGCACGTTAATGATTTTCCATTCCCCCGCATCGGTTTTTACGAGATGCATATAATCGATCCATTCGTCAGCGGTGAGTTTAACCGACGCTACACGATCATCAATATCAAGAATTTCTATGTCTTTGCGCGGCTCGGCGGGAAAACGGTCGCCTTTCGTGTTATAACGCCCCGCGAGCTCGACCATAAAATCACGACTTGTCTCCATCACAAACTCGCTGCCGTCTGCCTTGTGCCAATAGGTTCGCTTTTTCAATTCAGGGTGCAGCGCTTGGGCCATCTGCTTGGGCGAGGGCGTGTGCTGGCTTTCGATATAATCAAGGGCAGCCTGTGTGATGGCGGCTCTGTCGTCGGTTGCTGTGGCACCAACCGAAAAGCAGGCGGCCAGAAAAAATAATGGTAGAATCTTGAACATGATATCCTCGCTGAATGATTTTCCTCTGGACAGCTATTTTGGCCAGAATAGCTGTCCAGAGAAATCTGTCAGATAAAAATTAGGTGATCAGCTAGGCTTCTTTTATAGATTGAGCAGACAAGAAAATGCGATGGGATAAGCTTGATGAAAAGCGACGAATTTCGCCGGTATGGTCACCAAGTAGTTGATTGGATTGCGGATTATTTGGATAGCGTGCAGGATTTTCCCGTGCGGGCACAGGTAAAACCTGGAGAAATACGCGCGAAACTGCCTGCTGCAGCGCCCAAAGAAGGCGAAGCATTTGAGGCGATGATGCAGGATTTCAAGGACATTATTGTACCAGGCATCACCCACTGGCAGCATCCGCGCTTTTTTGCTTATTTTCCGGCTAATGTCACACCGCCTTCGATGCTGGCGGAAATGCTGACGAACGCCCTTGGTGTCAATGGCATGCTCTGGGAAACCAGTCCTGCGGCGACCGAGCTTGAAGAACAGATGATGCAGTGGCTCAAGGGTATGCTGAAGCTGCCTGCGGCATGGTCGGGTGTGATCCAGGATACGGCATCGTCTGCAACTTTTTGTGCTGTGCTGGCCGCACGAGAGCGGGCAACTGGCTGGAAGGTAAATGAAGAAGGGCTCGTAGGCGCGCCGAAGCTGGCCTTTTATACCAGCAGCGAAGCACACTCTTCGCTTGAGAAAGCGGTCAAGATGGCGGGGCTTGGCAAGGCGTCGATCCGGCTGGTGCCTACAGGGCCAGACCATGCCATGCAACCAAAAGCATTCACCAATATGCTGACGGCTGACAAGGAAGCAGGGATTGTCCCAGCGATGGTGATGGCTACCGTTGGCTCAACCAGTGTGGGTGCTGCAGACCCGTTGCAGGCGATCGCGACTATCGCGCGCGCCAACAATATGTATTTCCACGTGGACGCTGCCTGGGCAGGCAGTGCGATGATCTGCCCAGAGTATCGCTGGTTGCTGGATGGTATCGAAGGTGCTGACAGTTTTGTCTTTAATCCCCACAAATGGATGGGCGTGCAGTTTGACTGCACGGCACATTTTGTGCGCGACAAAGGAATCTTGATCCGCACACTCACTATTTTGCCGGCATATTTGGAAACCCGCGAAGGTAGCGAGGTTACGGATTATCGCGATTGGGGGGTGCAGCTTGGTCGGCGTATGCGGGCTTTGAAGCTATGGTTTACGATCCGTAGCTATGGTGTTGCGGGATTGCAGGCGATGTTTCGCAGTCATATCGTTTGGGCCGAGCAGCTTGCAGCGTTGATTACCGTAGAAGCTGATTTTGAGCTTGTTACAGGGCCGAACCTATCCCTGCTAACCTTCCGCTATGCGCCTGATGGTAAAAACGCCGCGCAGCTTGATCTGACCTCAGATGAGCTTTTGCAGGCAATCAATGATGATGGCTTTACCTATCTGACACGCACGCTGGTGGATGGCAGGCCGGTGATCCGGTTCCAGATTGGCCAGGCGCAGACAACTGAAGAGCAGGTACTAGCTGCCTGGGAGCGTATCAAAAAAATTGCGCGCGAACTACCCGAATGAACTGCCACTTGGCAATGAAAAGCTAAGCTTCACAAGAAAAATCATACCCCAAAAAGCCGCCAGGCCCAGAAGGATATGCCTTATAGGAGGGTATGCCTTATAGGCCCGGAAGGGGGTGCTTTACAAAATTCGACGTTCTGTGCAAGCCGGTCTAACCGCTAGGTTCGGCGCTTTGGTCTTGGCTTTCCGGGGTAGTTTTTTCTTCTTTGCTCTCTGGTTTTTCCTTGTTCTCTAGCTCTTCGATCGTTACCTCGCCTTCGCGTTTGTTGTTGCGTTCGTGAACACGCATCAAATACTCCACCACGTGAACTGGAAAACGCCCGCCGTCACGGTTGCCCATTTGCAGGTGGGCAACAACTTTGGAAGCGATAGCACCACCATCCGAGGATACAAAGCCGCCTCCAGCGCCGCTAGCCGTGAAGCCACCGCCGGCTCCGTCATTGGTAAATCCTGATGCTTGAGAACCGTACGAGGCTGCTTCGATAGCGCCGAGGAAGGCTGCGCTGTTCGTATTTGCGGCCGAGCCACGGCTACGGGAGCCGCCGTAAATATCAGCTATCTCGAATCCTGTTACCTTGGGAGACAAGCGCGATGCTTTTCTGAGTTTGTCCCGATAATAGCTGCTGCTAGCCAAATGAGTTAGATGACGCCGCAGATCCCTCTCCCAGTTGGGGAACAGCGTTTCATTCACGCGGTACAGATGGGATACGCGCATCAAACGCTCTTTCGTGTGCATGCCGCGGTTCGAATTGACAAACTCTTCTGCGTTTTCCTTCAATTGCTGAAATACTTTGTCGCCTGTATAGGCTTCGTTTCGAATGTTGGGTCCGCCAACAAATCCCTGGAACATACCGTACATAACTAAAGGATTTTTGAACTTGGGCAGAATGATCTGATGCTGGATGTCATTGAGGGAAAGAGCATGTCCTGCAACTGTCAGCAATTTCTTGTTCCACAGGGATTTCTTACCTTTAAACAGTTTTCTAAGGCTGCTTTTGGGGTATCTGAGCGCGACTTGCTCCAGCACTGTAACATTATAGAGGTTAAGCCAATAAGCGAGTTGCTCTTCTTTTCTGAGCAAGTGCAGGGGTAATTGGTTAGGCACGGCTTCAAGCTCACGCCGAATTTGGCTCAAAAGCGCTACATTCTCTTCTTTGGCAAGTGCCGGAAAATGGACCCGGTTGCCTTCAAGTGAAAACTGGCTTTTGGTGCCGCGCACGATATGTGACCCAGCGGAAGGCCTTGCCTGAGCTGGTTTCGAACGGTCTGAACGGCCTGTTACCAGTACAATTTGGCGCAGTACAGTATCAAGATCATTATAGAGGACCGAGAAATCTGACTGCGGGCTTTCGCCTGCGAATGCGGCGGGGATTTCAGTGGCTTGTTGTTCTGCCGCGTGTGCAAACTGTTGCGGTAGAACAAGCGCCGCGCCAAGCATAAGGCCTGCACCCCAGTGCCTGAGGGCACTGGGGTGGCTCTTTGATATCAAATAGTTCTTTTTCATCAAAATCCCTTATTCATGCATTCGGCTTCCCTATATACCCTACCTGATTTTTACCACTCATGTGGGGTGCAGGAGAAGGCGGGCGCGGCGATAGTTATGAAGTTAAAGTGATTTAGTAAACTATATCGCTCCATTCGGTGCTGTGTTCCTGGCTTTCAGGGGCTGTGTTCTTGTTTTTGTTTTCAAGTTCCTCAATTGTTACGTCGCCCTCACGGTTCTTGTTGCGTGCGTTGATTTGCAGCAAATATTGTACCACATGGCTTGGGAAACGGCCGCCATCCCGTGATGATGCTTGCAGGCGCGGAACAAGGATAGAGGCCAGTTGCCCGCCGTCATTTGCAATATAAGTGGTGTCGCCAAAATGCCCTTCCGCTGTGGAGCCATATTGTACGGCTTCAATAGATCCAAGGAAAGCGGCTGTATTGGTGCTCATGGCAGACCCCCGGCTTGCACTACCATTATAGATATCAGCGATTTCAAAGCCGGTTGTTTTCGGCGAAAGGCGCGACGCTTTCCTGATCTTTTCCCGGTAATGATCGCTGGCAAAGCGGGTTAGGTGCGCGCGCACATCTTTGTTCCAGTTCGGAAACAGCGCCTTGTTCACACTGTAAAGGTGCGAAATGCGCAGGAGCCTTTCTTTGGCACGCATGCCCCGGTTTGAGTTAACAAACTCGTCTGCATTTTCGCGTAGTTGAGTATAGACTTCGCTGCCTTTATAGGCCTCGTTTCGAATGTTGGGTCCACCAACAAAGCCCTGGAACATACCGTACATAACCAGAGGGTTCTGGAATTTCGGGACGATAATCTTGTGCTGGATATCATTGAGGGATAGTTCCAGGCCCGCAACGGTTACCAATTTTTTGTCCCACAGGGAACTCCGGCCACGAAACTGCTTCTTGAGGCGGTTTTCTGGATAAATAAGTGCCACTTGTTCGAGGACGACTATATTATAGAGGTTGAGCCAATAAGCGAGCTGCTCATCTTTGTTCACCATATGTAGCGGCAACTGGCTTGGTACTGCTTCCAATTCTGAACGAATTCTGCTGAGCAAAGCGAGATTTTCTTTTTTTGCGAGAGCAGGAAAGTGAACGCGGTTGCCTTCAAGGCCGTATTTACTGCTTGCGCCCCGGATAATGTGTGACCCCGCCGCTGGGCGTGGCTTAGCGGGCCGATCACGGGAAGAATGGCCGGTCACTAATACAATCTGTCGAAGAACAGCATCCAAGTCGTCGTACAGGATCGTAAAATCCGATTCTGGAGTGTCCTTTGCAAAGGCAGCGGGAACAACTGAGCTGGTCTCTTCAGCATTAGCTGTCGCGGTAAACGGTATGATCAACGCAGCCGTCAGGAATGCCACTATATGGCACCGCCGCACGGAGGTGCCAGCCAAAGAAAATCTCAAATTTCGCATAGTAATCCCTTCTGTAGATGACTTTTAAAGCGTCATCGTTCCAAATCCCCTTTACAAAGAAATGAAGGCAAATACAGATGCAACAAGTGTTATAATATGGATAGTGTCTCTGTATTCGCTGATATTATTTCTCTGTCCCAAGTCCAGAGTTATAACGACCTACGTACCACCTGTAAATTCCCTACGTGCAATCTGTGAACTCATTGAGTGTATTTAACACAACCCCAGTGAGACAGTGAGGTGTTGTTCGGTGTGAAAACGTTGCCTGTATGGCTGAAGGATGGAAGATAGCTTGTTAGCAGTGCAGCTATCGCCAGAAACACATGGCTGAGGCCTGCTGCTCGCCCCGGTAAATCGAATTGCGGCAAGCTGAAAGGTTGCGGCGGCGAGCGGCATTGGCACATTTACGCAAGGACAGGTCGACCTGCAAAATATAGTGCAGGCTTGCCGTGTCGGCTAAAAACGTTACTCTTGCTTCAAAGGCAGTTTGTGCAAGGGAAGGTATGACGAAGGGTCTTAAAATCACTTTGGTAGCTGCTGGTGTGTTGGCAGCGGCATCATATGCATCGGGTATTACACCGACCTATGTTGCGAACGCACCTGCGATGGGTACAGGGCTTGCGGCGATGCTGGCCTGCTCAGCACGTTATGTGAGCGGCATTGAACCGGAGCAGAATAAACAAGACCTCATTACCTATTCGCCTGTGCTGGAACCGATCGAGATTATCTACGACGATGCCGCCATGCGGGTTGAGGCAGATTTCCTTGGTATTCATACAACGGCAGCTCAGCACCGTGAAGGTTTGGGCTGTGCGCTTGAAATTGGTGATACATCACCCTTAGATGCAGCAAAAATCCCCAATGACGCTAAACCGCCAAAAGCGCTTTGGCCTTTGGGTGGCATGGTAGAGGCGCCGATTGTTTCGGTGCAGGAAAAGCTCGAAGAAATATTGATGGAGGATAACGCCGCGGGCCTGCAAACACGCGCTTTGTTGGCGGTAAAGGGCGGGCGCATTGTCGGCGAGGTTTATGCAGAAGGCTTTGATGCTTCCAGTAAACTGATCGGCTGGTCGATGAGCAAAAGCTTTAATGCAATCATGCTTGGCAACATGGAAATGCGCGGGGTGATCGATCCCGCGAAAAAGCCCTTGTTTGAAGCTTGGGAGGATGATGAGCGTGCAGACATTTCAGTGGATGATATGCTGCATATGGCATCAGGCCTTGACTTGTCAGAGGTTTATGCGCCAGGCACCGCAGTTACCAATATGCTGTTCACGGCGCACAGTAGTACCGAAGTAGGCTTGAGTGTTGGCATGGCGAATAGACCCGGCACCCGGTATGACTATTCGTCGGGCACGTCGAACCTGTTGTCGCGGTTGGTATTTGATGCGGCTGGCGGTACGATTGACAAAAGCCTTAAGAATTTACACGAATATTTTGTGCGGCCTATGGGCCTGACCGATTTTGTGCTGGAAACTGACCCTTCAGGGTTGTTCCTTGGCAGCAGCTTTATGATGGCGAGCGCACGGGACTGGGCGCGTATGGGCCAATTGATGCTGAATAAAGGCGAGCTGAACGGCCACAGGATCGTGAGTGAAGGTTGGGTCGTGCGGGCGCTCACACCGAACCACACGGAAAACAAAAAAGCTTACGGCTATCAGTTTTGGCTCAACCGTGGTGACAAGACTCCGCGTTGGCCTGACCTTCCAACAGACGCTTACGCCGCGCTTGGCAGCAGGGAGCAGGTCACCATGAGCATTCCCTCAAAAGACATGGTGATTGTACGCCTTGGCTGGGCCATGGATGGCACCTACCCGGTGAGCAAGAATTTCGCTGAGATTATCGCTGTCGCGAGATAGACATATTTTTGAATAGATTTGAAAAATGGATTCTTTTGGGGGTGTTATGCGCAAGCGCTCTGTAACCTGTGGGCTGGTTTTTTTATTGTTTTTTGACTTTGGGAGCGAAAGCTGTTCTGCCCGTACCTGAACCGAGAGTTTGTTCGCAATTTTTTAATTCTGATTTGGTCGCTGTCGTAGATGTCTTAAGCTCCCGTATATTCTTTGGTCAGGAAGGCGGCGGTGAGGCAATTTATACAGTTAGAACTGCAGTAGTTTTTAGGGGGTATGCAGAAGGCGAGTTTGAAATTCGTGCAGGACTGAACAGTGCGAGGGGGTCACTTGTAGTTGGTGCGACCAATTTAGTTTTCGCAGTTCAACACAAGAGCGAATTCGAAGATAAGCAAGCCTTCTTCATATACAGAAGTAGTAATACGGGAGAGCTTGTAACTGGAGATCGAAGATTGCAACAAGTTCGAGAACTGCTAAGTGGTAGAATGAGTAAGGCGAAGGCGAGCGTGCGCGGCTATGTCTATCCATATCCAACCCCAATACCGAGTAACGCCAAATTTGTGGCAAGGTCGAAAAGTAGAACATATTCAGCCCGCGCTGACAGCGACGGCTGGTTTGAATTCCATCTGCCCTCCGGTGTTTATGATATAATCCCGGAAAATGCAGAACAGATCATGGGCTATGATTTGTCCTACAACAATCCAAAGCAGTTACATGTTGAAACTGGGCGATGCTATGAAGTCGCTTTTCGAGGACGGCACTAAGTTTTTTATTCAAGCCCTACTATCGTTCTTGCGAATTCGCGGGCATTGAAGGGTTGCAGGTCCTCGATGCTTTCGCCGACACCGATCGCATGCACAGGCAGGCCGAATTTTTCGGCGCAGGCTACAAGAACACCGCCGCGGGCAGAGCCGTCCAGCTTGGTCATGATAATGCCGCTGATATTGGCAAGCTTCTGAAAAATTTCCACTTGATGCACCGCATTCTGGCCGGTGGTGGCGTCCAAAACAATCACCGTATCATGAGGCGCGCCTTCAAGCTTTTTACCAATTACGCGCACCACCTTGGCTAGTTCTTCCATCAGTTCTTCGCGGTTCTGCAGGCGGCCTGCGGTGTCTATCAGCAGCACATCCATGCCTTCGCTGGTTGCGCGCTCCAGGGCCTCATAGGCAAGGGCTGCTGCATCGGCACCAATCTCTTTGGTAATTACCGGCACGCCTGTGCGCTCGCCCCATATCTGTAATTGTTCCACGGCTGCGGCGCGGAAGGTATCGCCTGCTGCAAGCATAACCTTCTTGCCTTCATCGCGGTATTTTTTGGCAAGCTTGCCGATAGTGGTGGTTTTGCCTGCGCCGTTCACGCCCGCCATCAGGATGACGTGCGGTTTGTTTGCGGTGTCTGGCACCAGTGGTGTGGCAACAGGTGCGAGGATTTTCTCGATCTCACCCGCAAGGATGTGTTTCACTTCTTCGCCGGATATTTCTTTGTTGAAGCGGTCTTTGGCGAGCACACTCGTGAGTTTGGACGCAACACTCACGCCGAGGTCCGATGTGATCAACAGGTCCTCAAGTTCTTCCAAGGTATCGTCATCAAGCTTGGCTTGCGTGAAAATGCCGGTAATACCTTCAGAGATCGCACTGGATGACTTTTTAAGGCCAGCCTTCAGGCGCTCGAACCAGTTTTTCTTTTTTGGTTGCTCTTCAGCAGGTACTGTTTCAACGGTTGCTGGCTCAGCAACAGGCGCGGGATCAGCGGCCACAATAGGCGAACTGGCGGCAGGCTGCCCTACAAGGGTTTCGGCTTGCGCTGACTTTGCAGGCGCTGCTGTATCCGCCCCAATATCCGCTTCAGTATCTTCTTCTGGGGATGCCGCCTCAGCTTCAGCTTTGTCTTCGGGGTTTTTGCTCCGGAAACGCTGGAACCAGCCTTTTTTCTCTTCGCTCACTAAAGTCTCCTGAGCCTTTTAGGTCTGCTTTACGGTGCCGACCATGCAGCCGTCTTTGATCTCGGACAAGGTCACAGGCACCATATCGCCTGCTTTGGCATCAGATTCAATCGTTACCGGAATAAATTGTTCGCTGTGACCATGCGCGGTTGCTTTACCGTCTGGTCCGTTTGCGCGTGTGCGTTCCACCAGCACCATGGCTTTTTTGCCGAGTGAGTGCTCGAACAATTTTTGCTCTTGTTTTTTGCCAAGCTCGCGCAGGCGGCTTGCGCGCTCTTTTCTGACGGCCTTGGGCACTTTATTCGGGATATTGGCGGCTGGCGTGCCTTCGCGCTCAGAGTAGGGGAATACATGCAGCCAGGTGAGGTCGCATTCTTCTACAAGCTTGAGGCTATTCTCGAACATGGCTTCAGTCTCTGTCGGGAAGCCCGCGATAATATCTGCACCATAAACCATGTCTGGCCGTGCGGCGGAAACACGGTGGCAAAACTCAATCGCCTGATCCCTGAGGTGGCGGCGCTTCATGCGCTTCAGGATCATATCGTCCCCTGCCTGCAAAGACAGATGCAAATGCGGCATCACACGGGTATCGTTGATAATGGCGTCGTAAAGTGGCTCGTCCACTTCGATGCTGTCAATCGAGCTGATCCGAAGACGCGGCAACTCGGGCACCAGTGTCAGGATTTTCTGAACGAGTGTTCCCAGTGTTTGCTTGCCGGGCAGGTCCTCGCCGAAGCTGGTGATGTCAACGCCCGTCAGCACCACTTCGTTATATCCACGCCCCACCAGATTTTTGATCTGGTCTATCACTTCACCGAGGCCCGTTGAGCGGCTGTTGCCACGGCCATACGGGATCACACAGAAAGTGCAGCGGTGATTGCAGCCGTTTTGTATCTGCACAAAGGCACGCGCACGTTCGCCAAAACCTTCGATCAGGTGCCCCGCCGTTTCCTTGACGGAGAAAATGTCATTCACCTGCACGCGCTCTGCACCCGATAGATCAAGCCCTGACCGGGCGAGGCCCATAAAACTTTTGGCCTCAAGTTTTTCCTGGTTGCCAAGAACAGTGGTTACCTCGTCCATCTCGGCAAACTGCTCGGGGCTGATCTGCGCTGCGCAGCCGGTGACGACAATGGGTGTTTCTGGGCGTTCACGCTTCATACGGCGAATGCTTTGGCGCGCCTGACGGGTGGCTTCCGCGGTTACGGCGCACGTGTTCACGATAATGATATCATCCAGCCCCGCAGTGTCTGCATGCTGGCGCATCACTTCGCTTTCGTAAGCGTTGAGCCTGCAGCCGAAGGTGACAATGTCGGTGTTTTTTGTCAAAGATCGCTCTCGCCCTTATAAACCAGTGTTGCTGGTCCTGCCATTTGTACAGTGCCGTTAGCCAGCCATGCAATCTCAAGGTCGCCGCCGTCGAGCCGCACTGTCGCCTTGCGGTCAACAAGCCCGCGCCGGGTGGCTGCCACAACACTCGCGCAGGCTGCCGTGCCACAGGCTTCCGTGATGCCCGCGCCGCGTTCCCACACGCGCAGTCGTATGATACCATCATGCACACTCGCAATCGACGCATTCACACGCTCGGGGAACAAGCTATTGAGTTCAACCTGCGGGCCAATAATTTCGATGGGTTCGTCTTCGGCGTTCTCCACGAAAAACACAACATGCGGATTGCCCATATTTACACAGCCCGGCCGGGAAAGACCGCCGATTTCGAGATTTGCCGTATCGGTTTCCATAGCGCGGGCGAGCGGAATTTCGTCCCACTTCAGGCGGGCAGGTCCCATATTAACGGAAACTCCCGTTTGTGCCCGCTCGGCAGATAGTAATCCTGCGTCGGTTTCGATGCGGATAATATTTTTTCTGGTTTCTTCCAGCAGCAACATGCCAACGCAGCGCGTGGCGTTGCCGCATGCGCCAACCTGGCTGCCGTCGGCGTTCCAGATTTCCATAAATACATCGGCTTTTTCTGATGGGCGCAGGATAATGAACTGGTCGCAGCCAATGCCGCGGCGTCTGTCTGCGATGCTGGCGGCGCGTTCAGTGGTTACGTCAAACGCTTGCGCGCGCGCGTCCACCACGACAAAATCGTTGCCAAGCCCATGCATTTTCAAAAAAGGCCATGTATGTGTGTTGTTAGTCATAAGGCCGCTTATATGGGCAGAAATATGCGCGAGTCTATGGCTGTTTGCGGCAAATCTTGCAGATAATGTCGATTTTTTGTGATGACAGAGCAAAGTATGTCTAAGCCGGTAGTGTCCGGCTGCCGCCCGATTGTTTCATGGGGCGCACTTTTTTTATGTGGACTGCAAGCTATTAGCGTTGTTTTTATTCCTTTTTTGTTCTTGGTGGTAGGCGGCGATACTGGCACAGTTCTTTTGCAAATCGACGGCAGGGAGAATAAGCATGATACTTCAGGAAAAAGGCACCTTCAGCTACGCCGAAAATGCCCTTCCATTTCCTGAAGTTAATGCCGTGTTTTGCGGCACTAAATAGCGTTTAACTGAAGATAAGCGGCAGGATGAAATAGGTTACCGTTGCCACGACAAAAGTGCCAAGCACATTGAGCCACAGGCCCGCGCGTACCATATCGGGTGCATGTATGTTGCCGGTGGAGAAAACCACAGCGTTGGGGCCTGTGGCAACAGGTAGCATGAAGGCACAGCTTGCAGCCATTGCAGCGGGAGCGGCGAGGAAGATCGGGTCCAGGTTGGCGGTGGTAGCGAGCGCACCAAGCACCGGCACCAAAGCAGCGGTGGTGGCTGTGTTGCTGGTCAGTTCCGTGAGGAAGGTTACCAGCGCAACAATTGCGAGCACAATCAGAAACAGGGGTGCAGTAGCGATGCCGGACATGGCGTGCCCCAGGTAAAGCGCGAGGCCGGTTTTGCCGATAGCAGCCGCGAGACTGAGCCCGCCGCCAAACAAAAGGATCACCCCCCATGGCAGGGTAACGGCGCTCTCCCAGTCCAGAAGCGCGCCGCTGCGTTTGCTTTTGCCAGACGGGATGATAAACATCGCGAGACCCGCACCGACTGCTATATGCATATCCGAAAGCCGGGCAACAAAGGGTAAGAGGTTGATGAGTGCATCCCAATCAACAAGCACCTGACGGAAGCTCCACATTAACGCCATTGTTATCATCACAATTGCGACCCGGCGTTCTGGTTTTGTCATGGGGCCGAGGACACCAAGCTCTTGCTTCACTACCTCTGAGCCGCCGCGGGCCAGCCGCGCTTCAAATGGGAAACAGATGCGAGTGAGCACTATCCAGGCGAGAGGCACCATCACCAGAACCACAGGAATGCCGAATGCCATCCATTCGTGAAACAGGATCTCCCGGCCTGTGGTTTGCTCGATAAAACCCTTCACAAACAGGTTTGGCGGCGTGCCGATATAGGTGCCCAGTCCGCCAATTGATGCTGCCCAGGCACAGCCGATTAAAAGAGCAATGGTAAAGCGGTGACCGTCTGCTTTTTCACCGAGAATTGTGGTTGCGACGGTTAGTGCGATCGGCACCAGCATCAGTGTGGTCGCGGTGTTTGAAATCCACATGGACAAGAGAGCGCTTGCTGCCATAAAGCCGCCTATCAATGCATAAGGATTATCCCCTACGCGTGCCAGAATATTAAGTGCTATGCGCCTGTGCAGGTTCCATTTCTGCATTGCCATCGCTGCGATAAAACCGCCAAGTAGCAGGAAAATAACCGGCCGGGCATACGGGAGTGATGCGTCAGCACTGCTGCCGATCCCGAGTAGCGGGATCAAAACCAGCGGCAACAGGCTGGTCGCTGGCACTGGAATCGCTTCGGTGGCCCACCAAGCTGCCAGCAACGCAGCAATGGCCACGGTTTTCCATGCCTCTGGCGTGAGTCCATTCGGCGTTGGCAGCATCAAAATAAGAGCAAAAAGGAGCGGCCCCAAGATCAGGCCGACATTTTGGTAGGTCGCGCGTTCGTTAGCGTTTCCATTTGACATGGAATGCCCCCTTTAATTTTTTCCCAAGGGCAACCCCACGCCCAACTCTTTTTGGATACCGGCATAGGTGCCGGCTGTGAAGCCCAAAATGTCCGCGATGTCATATTTCTCAGGGTTGCACCCGATTTTGCCTGTAAACGCAAGTAGCGCTTGCGCCCTGCCGCCACCGGGGTATGGTTCTATTCAATAATGATAAAGACATTGAAGGGGAGGCATGGGTGTCTGATAGAAAATTAACGGTAGTTATCGCGGTGGCATTGCTGGGGGGCGCAGGCTATTTTGTTTGGGAAGGCTTTCGGGATGCCGGTGTAGAGTATGCGGGTGATAAGGCCAAGCAGGCTGGTACTGCTGTCACCGCCGAAGTGTTGAGCCTTGATGCGTTTCAGGAAAAGGTCTTCTGGGATAATGCAAAAAAATCTCCGCAACGGCTTAGTGGCCTGCGCTACTTTGAAAGCCAGGGCATTACCGAACATAATGCACGCCTGAATGATCGCTCGATTGCGCGCACCAAGGCTAATCTGGCAGACACTAAAAAGCAGTTAGCGCTTCTCAAAGCGTACGATGATGTCTCGCTTAGTGAGGATGAGCGCTTTAATAAAACGCTGATGCTGTATGGAATGGAACAAACCGTCGCCAATGAGCGCTTCATGTTCCATAATTATCCGATGACGCAGCTTTATGGCTGGCACAATAATATCTCGGGCTTCCTAACAGGAACACACTCGGTTACGGATGCCCAGGAAGCGGATTATTATGTGAGCCGCCTGTTTGCGGTGCGGAAGCAGTTTGACCAAGTGATGGAGCAGTTAAAGGAACGCGAAGCGCGCGGCATTATCCCTCCAACATTCATTCTCAACAAAGTGATTGCGCAGCTTGACGGGTTTGTAAAAGAAGACCCAAAGGAAAACGCCTTTTACCAGGCGCTTATGGGCAAGCTGGAACGGCTTGAAAATATTTCAGACGCTGACAAGCTTCGGTATTTGGCGGGTGCAGAAGATGCAATCCTACGCGTGATTTACCCGGTTTGGAGCGAGTTGAAGGCTTATATCACTAGGCTCAAAGCAAAATCCAACAACGATGCGGGTGTCTGGAAATTACCGGATGGGGAGGCCTATTATCAGTCGCAGCTCAGACGCTTCACAACCACCAATATGACAGCAGACGAAATTCATGCTCTGGGCTTGTCAGAAGTAGCGCGAATTCAGGGCGATATGTTTGCGCTTTTTGAGGCCGAGGATTATGACACCAAGCAGGACTTTACGGACCTGATTAACGGTTTTGCTGCGGAAGATAAGCATTATTATCCGGACAGCGATGAGGGGCGGGAGCAAATTCTTGCCGATTATACCACGATGGTGGAAGAAATTACGGCAGGCATCTCGGACCAGTTCAATATGAAGCCAAAAGCACCAGTTGAGGTGGTGCGTGTACCTGTGTTCCTGGAACAGGGTGCGCCCGGTGGTTATTATAACAGACCAGCCTTGGACGGCAGCCGACCCGGGCGGTTTTACGCCAACCTGTACGATATTAAAGGTACGCCCAAATACGGGATGCGTGCGCTGACTTACCATGAAGCGGTGCCAGGCCACCACTATCAGATCGCGTTGCAGCAAGAGCAGAAAAATCTGCCTTGGTTCCGTAAGTTCGCGGGCTATACGGCTTATGTGGAAGGCTGGGCTTTGTATTCAGAGCGTGTTGCGCTTGAAATGGGCTTTCAGAAAACCAATTTTGACAAAATTGGCGCGCTGCAATCAGAGCTGTTCCGAGCTGTTCGGCTTGTGGTTGATACAGGCATGCACGCCAAGAAATGGACGCGCGAGCAGGCGATTGATTATATGGCAGGCAATACAGGTATGGCGATGAGCGATGTCGTGACCGAGATTGAGCGCTATATCGTATGGCCCGGTCAGGCAACGGGGTACAAGATTGGCCAACTGACAATACTGCGACTGCGTGATAAAGCCCGTTCGGCGCTTGGCGACAAGTTTGATATTCGTGAATTCCATGATCTGGTGTTGCAGGGCGGAGCTGTTCCGCTCACTATCCTTGAAGCTCAGGTGGACGCCTATATTGCACGCAAGCTATAGAAAGCTATCTGGACAAATGGCCTTTTAATCGAAGGGCGGCGTTGGCCGCCCTTTTTTTATTGACCTAACCGCCGCCATGAGGCCCACTGTGGTGGGTAGAGACTTACTTAACCTTTTAATATGTAAGCTTCTAAATATATAAGCCGCTCTGGCTAAGGCTTGGGGATATTTGCGCCTTTGGAATTAAAAACGGATAGCGATCAGTCAGCGGTAATGGGCGCTGAAATGAATAAAGTAGCGCAGCGTTACCTTAGTGCTATGGCGCTTGTTTTCACGACTTTTTATGTCGTGCGCGGTGTTAGCTATTTACTGACCTACGATGAGGCGGCGGCTGGTATTTTGGGCTGGCCTGCACTTGCAACGGCGGCTTTGGGCGGCGTGCTTATATATTTAACCAAAAAGATAGTATGGCACCGCATCTGGATTGAGGTGGCCTTTTTTGGCATCGGGCTTTTTCTGATTTTTAACCTGTTTCTTAATTATTTCATCGCAGGCAACCCAATTCTCCTGACAAACATCGCCTTTGTGTTGATAGCGGTTGGGCTAGGCACAACCATTATTTGGAACTGGCTGTTGCAGGTTGTGATGACGATTGCTCTTTATGGGTATGTCACCGATTTTTTCACCCAAATAGAAGGTCCATTTTTTGGCATTATCCTGGTCTCGGGCACATTGCTTTCGTTTTTGGGCTTTTTGGCGCGTGCCCCGATTATGCGGGAACGTGTCCAGCTTGAAGTTAAGCTGATGGAAAAGGCCGAGAAGCTGCATCTGGCCAACGAAGCCAAAGACAGGTTTGTCGCCAATATGACCCACGAACTCCGAACACCGCTAACTGGTGTGATGGGCATGATGGAGCTGATGCAGGATACCAAGCTAGACGACGAGCAGCAGTTCATGCTGACCAATGCCCAGAAAAGCGCGCAGTATCTATTGAATGTTGTGAATGACATTCTTGATTTCTCAAAGCTTGAGGCAGGCAAGCTAAAGCTCAAACCGGCAAGCGTGGACCTTTTGTCGGTGTGCCGTGATGCGGCGGCTGTGTTTGAAGCACAGGCGAAGGACAAGGGACTTAGGCTCACGCTTGAATTGCCGGAATTTGAAAAACTGATAGTCACAACCGATGGATTGAGAATTGGCCAAATTCTGATGAATTTTGTTGGAAATGCGGTCAAGTTTACGCTGCGAGGTGAGATTAAGGTCGCGCTTGAATGGGTGCCGCTCGGCAGTGGCGGTTACGCGAAATTCTCGGTCACAGATACAGGCATCGGTATTGCTGCCGAAGAAGCTGCAAAGCTGTTTCATCGGTTCGAGCAAGCCGATAGCAGCGCTACGCGCACCACAACAGGTACGGGGCTTGGACTTGCTATTTGCCAGGAACTGGTGACCTTGATGGATGGCTCCATCGGTGTGGACAGCGATGTGGGCGAAGGCTCCTGCTTCAGCTTCCAGATCCAGGTGGAATTGGCAGAAAATGTTAAGTATGAACGTGCGGCGAAACCAGAGCCCCAGCGCACTTACAGTGCAGACGAGGGACGGCTGGAAGCTGACGCAGCAATCGCGGAAAACAATGCCCCGCGGCGGCGCGCACTGCTTGCTGAAGACAATGCGATCAACCAAACGCTGATCTTACGCATGCTTGAACTTGAAGGGCTGGACGTAACAGTGGTTGAAAATGGCCAGCAGGTGGTTGAAGTTGTTGATAAAGCCCAAAAGCCCTTCGATATTGTTTTTTTGGATGTGCAAATGCCGGTAATGGACGGCATTAGCGCGACGCGCATCATTCGCTTGCGGATGAAAAACCCGCCACCAATAGTAGCGCTTACCGCTAATACGCTTGAGCAGGATGTTCTTGAATATAAAAAAGCGGGCATGGCTGCCGTTCTTGGCAAGCCGCTAAACCGCAAGGAATTGCGGCGGGTGCTCAGAGAATTTTTCGGTGGTGGTCTCTGAGGGTGCCTCTCATACAGAGTGTTTATCCAGAACGAGCGCTCTAATCACGCCCTAAGGCGCGCTTTTACTTGACTTCAGGCCATGATTTTACTACACAGCGCTCGCTTTCATAGGCAAAATAATTTGCGAGTGTCTTTAACGGTACGCCCTGAGATGCCCACCAGTTAGCGAGATTCGCCCACTGGTGCCCCTTGTGTTTGGTGAAATGTTTCCTGTGTAAGCGTATGAATTTGAACCGCTTTTTTAAAAGGTAGAGCGCAATATGTTTGATAGTCTTTCAGACCGGCTGAGTGGCATTTTGGATGGCCTCAAGCGTCGTGGTGCCTTGAAAGAATCAGACGTCTCGGAAGCAATGCGGGAAGTACGCATCGCGCTCCTTGAGGCTGATGTTGCGCTCCCGGTCGTTAAAGATTTCATCAAACGGGTGAAAGAAAAAGCGGTTGGTCAGGAAGTTCTGAAGTCAGTGACGCCCGGTCAGCAGGTTATCAAGATCGTTAATGACGAGCTTGTTGCCATGCTCGGTGCGGAAGCCAGCACGATCAATACAGTTGGTGTGCCGCCCACTGCCATCCTGATGGTTGGTCTGCAGGGTTCAGGTAAAACGACGACCACGGCCAAAATCGCTAAGCGCCTCACAGAAAAGGACAAAAAGAAGGTCCTGATGGCGTCCCTTGATGTGCGCCGTCCGGCAGCCCAGGAGCAGCTTAAAGTCCTTGGTGAGCAGACGGGCGTGAAGACGCTGCCAGTCATCGAAGGCCAGATGCCGGTTGATATCGCCAAGCGTGCGATGAATGCTGCGAAACTGCAGGGCTTTGACGTAGTGATGCTCGATACCGCGGGCCGCCTGCATATCGACCAGAGCCTGATGACGGAAGTAATCGCTGTTCGGGACGCAACCGATCCGGTTGAAACGCTTCTGGTGGCTGACAGCCTCACCGGCCAGGACGCCGTGAATGTGGCGAAAGAGTTTGATGCTCAGGTTGGTATCACCGGCGTGGCGCTAACTCGTATGGACGGCGACGGTCGGGGCGGTGCGGCGCTTTCGATGCGTGCGGTTACCGGCAAGCCGATCAAGCTCGCGGGTACTGGCGAGAAGATGGACGCGCTTGAAGATTTCCATCCTGAGCGTGTGGCAGGCCGCATTCTTGGTATGGGCGACGTTGTCAGCCTTGTTGAAAAAGCCACCGAGACGATCGAAAAAGAAGACGCCGAGAAGATGGCCAAGAAAATGGCCAAAGGCGAATTTGATCTGGATGATTTGCGCACACAGTTGCGCCAGATGGCCAAGATGGGCGGCATGAAAGGCGTGCTTGGAATGCTGCCGGGCATGGGCAAACTGAAGGGCGCGATGGGCCAATCCGGCGTTGATGATAAAATTTTCAAGCGTCAGGAAGCGATTATTTCTTCCATGACACCTGAGGAGCGGACCAAACCTCGTGTGATCAATGCTTCCCGCAAGAAGCGCATTGCTGCTGGTGCGGGTGTGAGTGTGCCGGAAGTGAACAAGCTTCTGAAGATGCACATGCAGATGGCAAAGATGATGAAAAAAATGACCAAGATGGGCAAAGGAGGCAAGATGCCTGGTTTGCCCGGAATGGGTGGAATGCCCGGAATGGGTGGCGGCATGCCTGGTATGGGCGGCGGCTTACCACCCGGGTTCGACAAATTGTTCAAATAGAACAAAAACATGATCCCGATTGGGATTGAAAAACTTGAGAATATCCCCCGTGTAATGAGTTCGATGTTGAGCTTGGGGATCTGAAAGGAAAATAAAATGGCACTATCAATTCGTTTGGCCCGTGGCGGCGCAAAAAAACGCCCTTATTACCGTATCGTTGTGGCTGACAGCCGCATGCCACGTGATGGCCGTTACATCGAGAAAGTTGGCACATACAACCCAATGCTCAACAAAGACGATGAAAGCCGCATTCGCCTGATCGAAGATCGCATCAAGCATTGGATGGGCGAAGGCGCGAAACCTTCTGACCGTGTAAGCCGTTTCCTCGAAGCTGCAGGCATTGTTGAAGCCAAGAAGCGTAGCAACCCAAGCAAAGGCAAGCCTGGGCAGAAAGCTCTTGATCTGATCGAAGAGAAGAAAGCCAAAGCAGAAGCTGCTGCAGAAGCTGCCGCAGAGGCCGCTGCTGAAACAGAAGCACCTGCTGCAGAGTAAGCAACACTTTACTGCAATTAAGGACGGCGCGCTGAGGTTTCAGGGCGCCGTTTTTTATTCGTGCCAAACCGTTTTATGTACGGCGACCAAGGTGATCGCCGTTAACAGTGTGTGGGCGAGCCGCATGTAATTTACACTTTATTGACTTCCATCAAGTTGGCGCGGGATTTTCATGAGATGATATGCTTGTCGCATTATGGAGGTCCATCATGATTCAACTGTGGAAATCAATAGCGTTAGTAGTGGTGTGTGGTTTTCTGGCTGGGTGCAGCAACTCGGTTGATTGTGACGTTGTTGCTTTTCATGCCTTGAATGAGCCACAGGGCGAGACATTTCAGATAGTGCACCGGGATTCGGGCAAAACAGGCGGTCCGGAATTCACCGAGTATGCAACCCATATCAAGAAAGCTTTGACGCGCATCGGATATAAAGCGGCTGTTGGCAACTCAGCCGACCTGACTTTTTCCATCAATTACGGTGTTGGGCCAGGCATGGATGAAGTTATCGAGATTCCGAAATGCACGATGCGTTATCATTTTCGGGATGAGGTATACGGCGAGCCTTATACATATGGCTTGCAGTGCACCGACGAGACCGCCGATTTGCGCGAGACCTTTAACCATTTTCTCGAAATTCGGGTTAATGAGATGCCGGAAGATGGTGCCGGTCAGGGGCCGGTTCTTTATGAAGGCATATCTCATAGCCTAAGCCACCATGATGACCTTGGTGCAATGATGCCGTATCTTGTGACTGCGATTTTCGATGATTTCCCAGGGCGCAGCGGCGAGGTTAGAAGCGTAACCGTTGAACCTAAAGCAGTGACGAAGTAACCCTTACTGCAGACAAACCGTCTAAAGATTGCTTTCCGGGGCTATTACGAACACCGTTGACTCCGTGACGCCTCCGACATAGATACGGCGGCAGTTGGAAAAGGGCAGTCGATGACACACGGTGATAAAGAGCGTACGCAGGCAGGGGTTGAGGGCGACTGGGTTCAGGTAGGCTCCATTGGCGCACCACATGGTGTGAAGGGTGATATGCGCCTGAAGTCCTTCACTGAAAACCCCGGCGATATTTTTGGCTTTGACGATATGCGCCTTGGCGCGGACGGTAAGCCTGTTGCCCTTATCAAAAAGGGCAAAAGTAAAGACGGTTTTGTGGTACATGTTGAAGGCATTAACTCGCCTGAGGATGCAGGCATCCTGAAGACGAAGGGGCTTTATGTGCCGCGTGCTGCTTTCGAGGAGGCCGACGAGGACGAGTTTTTCCTAGCTGATCTGATTGGCCTGCAGGCTGTGGATTTAGATGGCACCGATATTGGAGTCGTAGCCACCCTTGATAATTTCGGTGCGGAAGACCTTCTCGAAGTGGTTTTACATAAGCCGGTTAAGGGGTTAGGCCGGAATATTTTTGTACCATTCCGCAAAGCACTGGTGCCAGATATTAGCCTCACTGAAGGCTTTGTTGTTGTAGATTTCGCAGGTTGGCAGGCGACGCAAACCAGCGAGCGCGATATGGAAGATACTGATTTCAAAGAGGAAAAATAGTGAGCCTTCTGTTTACGGCACAGCTTTTGACGCTTTTCCCCGAGATGTTTCCCGGAACGCTTGGCCATTCACTTGCAGGGAAGGGCTTAAAAGAGGGGCGATGGGCGCTAAAAACGCTGGACATCCGCGATTTTTCAAGTAATAAGCACCGTTCGGTTGACGATACCCCCGCAGGCGGTGGCCCCGGAATGGTAATGCGCGCCGATATTTTGGGGAAAGCAATTGATGCGGCGCAAGCCGAAGCAGACCCCAAATGGCCCTTGGTTTACATGAGCCCGCGCGGGCGCCGCTTCGAGCAGGCTGACGCGCACAGATGGCAGGAAGCCGGGGGAGTGACGATCCTTTGCGGTCGCTTCGAAGGCGTTGATGAACGTGTTCTTGAGGCCCGCGGAGTTGAAGAAATAAGTGTCGGTGACTTTGTGCTGTCAGGCGGTGAGCCAGCAGCAATTGTTATGTTAGACGCTGTCGTGCGGCTGTTGCCCGGTGTGATGGGGGCATCGGCTACGCTTGATGAAGAAAGTTTTGAAAGCGGGCTTCTCGAATATCCGCACTATACCAGACCTCAGGTCTGGGAAGGGCGGGAGATCCCGGAGGTGCTGACTAGCGGGCACCATAAAAAGATTGCCGAATGGCGACGCGCTAGATCAGAAGAGTTGACCCAGGTACGTCGGCCAGATCTCTGGTCGACCTATGCAGGGGAAAAAGAAGAAAAGGTTTAAACCGATGAACATTATTGAAAAACTCGAGCAAGAGCAGATTGCCAAGCTCACTGAAGGTAAAGAAGTTCCAACATTTGGTGCGGGTGATACCCTGCGCATTGACGTGAAGGTTCGCGAAGGCGAGCGTGAGCGTATCCAGGCTTTCGAAGGCGTTTGCATCGCACGTTCGAATAAAGGCATCAATTCAAACTTCACTGTACGCAAGCTTTCTTACGGTGAAGGCGTTGAGCGTGTATTCCCGCTGTACGGCCCGGTTGTAGACAGCATCACAGTTGTTCGCCGCGGTAAAGTACGCCGTGCGAAGCTCTACTACCTGCGTGGACGTACAGGTAAGTCTGCTCGTATCGCCGAGAAAAAAGACTTCAATCGCGGCAAAAACGCGAAATAATATTTCAAACTTCAGCGGTGTAATAATATTTTGTTGCGCCTTGCTGGAGGTGGCTATAAAGAACGGGGGCAGGAGCAATCTTGCCCCTTTTTTATTGGAACTGCACAGTACCAGAAGGTTTTATGGGTAAGGAAAGCGGCCCAGAAGCCTTGTTTCCCATCGTAAAGCTTGCGCCGCAGACATTCCAAGCTTGATGGCGTTCTGTGAAGGGAAAGCGGCTAAGCATGGCTTTTTTCGGTGCGAACTGATGGCCACTTTGGCCGGAGCCCCCCTGTACCGTACGTGCGGTTGTAAGTGATAGAAGAAGAGGTAGTTATGGCGTCGAACAGCGTTAGGGTGCCTTTCAAGAAGATACAAAAGAGTGTGTAGGCACTTGATGGATTGATAGATTTCGGTGCCCTGTTGGGGCCGCAAGAAACTGGAGTATGTTCATGTCAGAGGCCATACCAAAAACAATGTACGATAAGATTTGGGCAAACCATATTGTCGAGGACCGAGGCAATGATGTTGCCCTTCTATATATCGACAGGCATCTGGTGCATGAGGTGACAAGCCCGCAGGCCTTTGACGGGCTGCGTGCAGCAGGCCGCAGTATCCACAGGATCGATAGTATTATCGCTGTGCCTGACCATAACGTGCCAACTAAGAACCGCCATCTTGCCAATCCCGACCCAATGTCAACCGCCCAGTTGACCGCCCTTGAAGCCAACGTCAAGGAATTTGGCCTTGATTATATCCCGATGGAAGATGAACGGCAGGGCATTGTGCATGTGGTTGGGCCCGAACAGGGCTTCACCCAGCCGGGTGTGACGTTGGTGTGCGGCGATAGCCATACCTCCACGCACGGGGCATTTGGCGCGCTGGCATTTGGGATTGGTACGTCTGAAGTTGAGCATGTGATGGCAACCCAGACGTTGCAGCTCAAAAAATCTAAGAATATGCGCGTGACGGTCACGGGCGAATTGCCTGTTGGGTGCTCAGCCAAAGATGTAGCGCTTACGATTATCGGTGCGATTGGTACCGGCGGCGGCACGGGTTATGTGATCGAATATGCCGGGCCAGTGATTGAAGCCTTGTCGATGGAAGGCCGCATGACGCTTTGTAATATGTCGATTGAGGCTGGTGCACGTGCAGGGCTGGTGGCACCTGACAATAAAACCTGTGATTATCTGCGTGGTCGGCCATATGCACCCAAGGCAGGCCAGTATGAAGGCGCTGTAACGTACTGGAAGGCACTTACGAGCGATGAAGGCGCTCTTTTCGACAAAGAAATTATGATTGACGGCAATGAAATTGTACCGCTCGTGACTTGGGGCACCAGCCCTGAGGATGTGGTTGCGGTTACGGGCCGTGTGCCAGCCCCCAAAGAATTCAGCGACCCGGCCAAGCAGGAAGCGGTTGAAAAAGTGCTTGATTATATGGGCTATGCTGCCGGAACCAGTATGACGGACTTTAAAATAGACCGCGTTTTCATAGGCAGTTGCACTAACAGCCGGATTGAAGATATGCGGGCGGCCGCAGGGGTGGTCAAAGGCCGCAAGGTGGCACCGAATATCATTGAAGCCATGGTGGTGCCGGGATCGGGTCTTGTGAAACTGCAAGCCGAAGAAGAAGGCCTCGACAAAATATTTACAGACGCAGGTTTTGAGTGGCGTGATCCGGGCTGTAGCATGTGTCTTGCAATGAACCCTGACAAAGCCAAGCCGGGCGAGCATGTGGCATCCACGAGCAATCGCAATTTTGTGGGCAGGCAAGGGCCGGGTGCCAGAACGCATCTGGTAAGCCCGGCGATGGCTGCTGCTGCGGCAATTGCCGGTCATTTTGTCGATGTGCGCGACTTTTAGGGCGAGAGATAGATCATGGAAAAATTCACTGAAATTACCTCAATCGCCACGCCGTTCCCAAGGGTGAATGTCGATACCGATATAATCATCCCGGCAAAGCACCTGAAATCGATCAAACGTACGGGCTTCGGCGAACATGCCTTTGAAACCATACGCTTCGATGCGGACGGCGATCGGATTGAAGGCAATGTTTTCGATAGCCCAAAATATAAAGATGCCCGAATTCTAGTTACGGGCGACAATTTTGGGTGTGGTTCATCGCGAGAGCATGCGCCGTGGGCGATTGCTGAACTTGGTTTTCGCTGCATTATTGCGCCGTCGTTCGCGGATATTTTTGCAGGAAACTGTGTGAAGAATGGTATCCTCACGGTGGCACTGCCACAGGCGGATGTGGATGCACTTTTACTGGCTGCAGATGGTGGCCAGAACATTTGTGTCAACCTGGACGAACAGTCTGTCTCATGTGGAAATGCGCGCTATGAATTTGATTTTAATCCAGCGCATAAGGAAATGTTGCTCGACGGACTTGATGAAGTGGGGCAAACCCTGCAGTCGAGCGCTGCAATCGGTGCTTATGAAGGTAAGCAAAAGTTAATGACGCCGTGGCTTTTTTAAGAGATTTGCGACAGGGATAGGTCTCAAGTTATGACACAATACTCTTTAATGTTGCTGCCGGGTGACGGCATTGGCCCCGAAATTATGGCGGAAGTCCGCCGGGTTATGAGTTGGGTCGAAGAAGCGTACGGTGTGACATTCGATATTGCCGAGGGCCTGATTGGTGGCTGCTCCTACGAGGAATACGGCGTACCGCTGACAGATCAAACGCTTGCGGTGGCCAAGGCCTCGGATGCGATTGTGATGGGCTGCGTGGGCGGCCCGCAGTGGGATGGCAAAACTGATTATGAAAAGCGCCCGGAAGCTGGCTTGTTACGGCTCCGTAAGGATTTGGATCTATTTGCGAACCTTCGCCCTGCTATGTGCTTTGATGCGCTGGCGGATGCTTCCAGCCTGAAGCGCGAGTTTGTCGCTGGGCTTGATATCCTGTTTGTCCGCGAACTGGCGGGCGGTGTTTATTTCGGCGAACCCCGCGGCATCAAGGACCTGCCAGGCGGTGGTCGGGTGGGTATCAACACCCAGCGCTACACAGACGCAGAGGTTATCCGTATTGCGCGCGTAGCTTTCGAAATGGCCAGAAAACGTGGCGGCAAGGTGCATTCGGCTGAAAAAGCCAATGTGATGGAAGCTGGCCTCCTGTGGCGTGAGGAAGTAACAAAATTACACGCTGCGGAATACCCGGATGTTCAGCTTGAGCATATTCTTGCGGATAATTGCGCCATGCAACTTGTGAAGGCACCCAAGCAATTTGACGTGATCCTGACAGACAATCTGTTTGGCGACATCCTTTCGGATGCTGCGGCGATGCTTACGGGCTCGCTTGGTATGTTACCGTCGGCGTCGCTTGGTGATGGTGGCCCCGGGCTTTATGAGCCTGTGCACGGCTCTGCGCCCGATATTGCGGGTCAAGGCATTGCCAATCCGATTGCGGCGATCCTGTCGTTTGCAATGGCGCTGCGCTATTCGCTGGGCATGGGCGATGCAGCGGATAAAGTGGAAGCAAGCGTCGATAAAGTGCTTGCGGATGGTTACCGAACGGGTGACCTGATGAGCGAAGGTAAAACGCAGGTTGGAACAAAAGGCATGGGGGATGCGATCCTTAACGCCCTAAATACGAAAAAATAAATGCATAGATATTTGTTAAGCCGGGTAGAGCTTTGCCCGCTATATACCCACAGGAGAGTACAATGGGTTTTCGTGTCGCTGTAGTAGGTGCGACGGGTAACGTCGGTCGTGAAATGTTGAATATTCTTGCAGAACGTGCGTTTCCTGCAACGGAAGTAATTGCGATTGCGTCCAGAAAATCTATTGGCCAGAAGGTGGGCTTCGGCGAGGGGGAACTGACGATTGTCGCTTTGGACACGTTTGATTTCACAACCGTTGACATTGCATTGTTTGCGGCGGGCTCCAGCGTTTCCAAGGAATATGCGCCCAAGGCCGGTGCCGCTGGTGCCGTGGTGATCGATAATTCTTCATACTTTCGCATGGACCCTGACGTGCCGCTTGTGGTGCCAGAAGTGAACGCGGATGCCCTTAAAGGCTACACAAAGAAAAATATCATCGCCAATCCCAACTGTTCTACTGCGCAGATGCTGGTGGCCCTGAAGCCATTGCATGATGCCGCAAAAATAAAGCGCGTGGTGGTTTCCACATATCAGTCCGTATCCGGCTCAGGCGCAGCGGCAATTGATGAGCTTTACAGCCAGACGCGTGCGGTCTTCGTGAATGATCCGATCACACCTCAGGTTTACCCAAAGCAGATTGCCTATAATGTGATTCCGCACATTGATGTGTTTATGGATGATGGTTCCACCAAGGAAGAGTGGAAGATGATTGCCGAGACACACAAGATGCTCGACCCGGATATTCAATTGACGGCTACCTGCGTGCGTGTGCCGGTTTTTGTTGGTCACTCAGAAGCCATCAACATCGAATTCGATAAATCTATTACTGAAGATGAGGCGCGCGAACTTCTATCGAACGCGCCAGGTTGTCTGGTTGTTGATCGCCGTGAAGACGGTGGTTATGTAACACCGATCGAATGTGTGGGGGACTTCAATACTTATATCAGCCGTATCCGCAAGGATCCAACCGTCAAAAGCGGCCTGAATATCTGGGTGGTTTCTGATAACCTTCGCAAAGGTGCGGCCCTGAATGCTGTCCAGATTGCGGAATCGCTTATTGAACAGCAGTTGCTGACTGCTTCGTCATAAAGCCAGTGCCGGGGCGGCTTAGATAAAGTCGCCCTTGGCCCCTGTGACATTCTGCTTTCCGAATATCACGCATATTGTTGTACCTGATTCAGTGCCTTTCCGGCTTTCGATTTCGATGCGTCCGCCTTGGCGCTCGATCAGCAAGTGCGTGAGCGGCAAACCGAGCCCTCTGCCATCCTGGTGCATGTTATAGGCGTGTTCAAACGACCCCAGCCCTTGGCTTGCATTTTCTATCTGCTCCTTGGTCATGCCAATGCCGGTATCCCGCACGGCCATGACGGCCTCGCCTTCGTCGTTCGTATCCACAGTGATTTCAATTTCGCCGAGACTGGTGAATTTTACTGCATTAGTAATCAAATTAAGCAGGGCCTTTTTAGTATGTTTGCTGTCACCGAGCACATAGAGCGGTTCGGCCCGCAGTATTGGCAACAGCGCCAGGTTCTTGGCTGCTGCCTGTTCTTGCAGTAGCCGCCTGCCGGTACGGGCGGTTTCCGTCAGGTCAAACTCCGTGCGCTCGACCGATTCGCCCGAGATCTCAAGCGTTGAAAGCGATAGAATATCGCTGATCAGCGCGAGCAGTTCTTCCCCTGCCAGACAAATCTCGTTGGCATATTCATGGACATTCTGGCTGTCTACTTGCCGATCCCGGATCAGGGAGGCATAGCCGATCATGGCACTAAGCGGATTTCTCAGTTCATGGCTGATATTGGCCATAAACATAGATTTCGAATAGTTTAACAGCAGAGCTTCAGAAAGTGTCTCTTTGAGCCTTTCTTGCGTAATGTGGTGCAACAACTCTGCGCGCGCCCTGGCTGCGGCAACTTTCGTAATCTCCATTATATTGTCGTTGACAGTGATAGGCTTGCGGCTAAGAGCAACGATGGCACCAATAGGCTTGTTATTTTCGTCCCGAAGTGGGTAACCAATATATCCTTCGATATTCTCGTCGATTAGCATGTGGTCTTTAGGGTATTTTTTTTGAACGCCCTCGCGGTGCATACAATAGTCACGGTCAAAGGTTTTTTGAAACGGTGTTCCTGACAGGCCATACGTGATTGGTTCGGCGATATTTCCGTCCCACATCATACCAAGCGTGCGCATTTTTGTGCCTTTTTCGACAAGCTGACCGACAAAAGCGATGTCCATGCCCATTCTATTGCAAAGCTCGCTCGATAATTTCTGGAAATACTTTAGGCCCGATACATCAGATAATGATTTGAGCAAGTCTTTGATGGTAGGGCGAAGGTTAACTTCGTCCGCAGGCAACTGTTGTGTGCTGGCGGCGCTTGACATGCATTTCTCCCGGATAGATTGACGCTCGGGATACTCGGGTTTTCTGTTAATTTTAAAGTGGCCTAATCCTACTAATATATGGTTAATTTCCTTGCCGCCTGTGGTTGACAACAGGAGGACGATTTGCCAGACCCATACGGGTAACGGGATTATAGGTGCGGTGGGCAATACCGCTGCTGAAGGGGTAGAAAATGTTAAATCTGAAAACAGGTTTGTCGCGCATTGCATTATTGTCAGCGCTTGCATTCACGGTAGCTGCCTGCAGTGAGCAGAAAGCAGAGAATACAGAAAAAGTGGATACTGTGTCGGCGGCGGTGCCAACCGTTGCTGAGGCGGAGGCATTTATCGCAGAAGCAGAAAAGAAGCTGTTTGCCTCTGAGATGTACCTGGAGCGCGTGTCTTGGGTTAATAATAACTTCATCACCTACGACACCGATATGTTGGTTGCGGAAGCGGATAAAAAGCACATCGGACTTGGCGTGAAGCTCGCGATGCAGTCCAAGCGGTTTCAAGGCCTGGAACTGCCAGCGGATCTTGCGCGTAAATTCAAAAAGCTAACGCTTACGTTAACATTGCCAGCCCCAGAGGACGCTGAGAAAACTGGCGAACTTGCAACCATCAAAGCAGGCCTTGGTTCTACTTATGCAACAGGCAAGGTGGATATGGAAGGCGAGCAAAAGACGCTTGGGCAGGTATCTCGTATTTTGGCAAAAGATCGCACGCCCGAGCGTTTGTTGGCGTCGTGGGATGGCTGGCGCAAGGCGTCGGTCCCGATGAAAGAAGACTATACGCGCATGGTGGAAATCGCCAATGAGGGCGCGCAGGAACTGGGTTATTCGGATGTGGGTGCCATGTGGCGTTCGGGTTATGATATGGACCCCGACGCTTTTGCCACTGAGGCAGACCGCCTTTGGGGCCAGGTAAAGCCTCTTTATGAAAGCCTGCAGTGCCATGTGCGCGCGGAGCTTTCCGATTATTATGGTGACCGGGTCGTTTCTGATAAGGGCTCGATTCCTGCGCATCTTCTGGGCAATATGTGGGCTCAGAGCTGGGGCAATATCTATGAGCTGGTGAAGCCTGAAAGCGATGCACAGAGCTATGATCTTACGGCGCTCCTGAAAGCTAAAGATTATGACGCAAAGGGCTTTGCGCGCGCGGCGGAGGATTTCTTCTCTTCCCTGGGGTTCGAGCCATTGCCGCAGACCTTCTGGGACCGTTCGTTGTTTATCAAGCCGCATGACCGCGAAGTGGCCTGTCATGCGTCGGCCTGGAACCTGGATTGGAAAGACGATATTCGTGTCAAAATGTGTACGGAAGTCACTGGTGAAGACTTTATCACCATGCACCATGAGATCGGCCACAATATCTATCAGCGTGCGTATAACCAGCAGAATTATTTTGGTATGACCGGGGCGCACGACGGTTTTCATGAAGCAATCGGTGATATGATCGCGTTGTCGATTACACCCGACTATCTGAAAACAACCGGATTGCTGGAAGAAATGCCATCAGAAGAGGCCGATATTCCAATCCTGATGCAGCAGGCTCTTGATAAAGTCGCCTTCCTGCCGTTTGGCCTGATGGTGGATCAATGGCGCTGGAAGGTATTCTCTGGTGAACTGACACCAGACACCTATAACAGTGGTTGGTGGGAACTGCGGGAGAAATACCAGGGTGTGAAAGCCCCGAATGATCGCCCCGCTGAGGCTTTTGATCCGGGTGCCAAATATCATATCCCGAACAATACGCCTTATATGCGTTATTTCCTCGCGCACATCCTGCAATTCCAATTCCATCAGTCTGCCTGTGAGCAGGCCGGCTGGGAAGGCCCGCTGCACCGCTGTTCGGTTTATGGTAACAAAGAAGTAGGTACCAAGTTTAAGGCGATGATGAAAATGGGTGCAAGCAAGCCTTGGCCTGACGCGCTTGAGGCCTTTACCGGCAACCGCCAGATGGATGGTTCGTCAGTGGTGGCCTATTTTGCACCGCTTAAAGCGTGGCTGGATGAGCAAAATAAAGACCGTAGCTGCGGCTGGTAATAACACTGCCACTGAGTAATATGGGCCGGGGTGTGCAGGGCATCCCGGCTTTTTTTGGAGCAATCGTATGACCTCTGTTCGCCCCCGTCGCAGTATGCTTTTTATGCCAGGCTCTAATGCACGTGCGCTTGAAAAAGCAAAGTCTTTGTCGTGTGACGGTGTAATTTTTGATTTGGAAGACGCCGTAGCGCCCGATGAGAAAAAGATGGCGCGTGAGCAGGTGAAAACCACGCTTATGGCTGGTGGGTATGGTAGGCGTGAGGTGGTTGTACGCATCAATGGCCTTGATACGCCTTGGTGGCAAGAAGATATTTTGGCGCTGGCTGGGGGTGCGCCAGACGCGGTACTTGTTCCCAAGGTAGAGGCTTCGAGTACGGTGCAGGCCGTTGAGGCAGAACTGACGACTGTAGGCCTTGCGGACGTACCAATATGGGCGATGCTTGAGACACCGCGTGGTTATTTACGTGCTGAGAATATCGCTGCATCAAGCGGACGTCTGGCTTGCTTTATCATTGGCACGAATGATTTGGTGAAAGACTTGCGCGGTCGGCACACGCGGGAGCGCCTGCCTGTTGTGACCGCGCTGGGGCTCGCGCTTCTTGTGGCGCGCAGCTATGGCCTTACTGTACTTGACGGCGTTTATAATGATTTCCATGATAGCGAAGGGTTTGCGGCTGAGTGCAAGCAGGGCAGGGATTTTGGCTTTGACGGCAAAACCCTAATCCATCCCGCCCAGACCGAATTGGCAAACCAGGTTTATGGGGTTTCTCAGGCTGAATTGCAGGAAGCGAAGCGGCTGATCGAAACCTTTGAGCAAACTGCGGGCAAAGGCGTTGCTGTGCTTGATGGTAAAATGATCGAAGAGTTACATGTCGAGGAAGCTCGCCGGATATCGGCGATGGCAGAAGCCATCGCCGATGCAAACGAATAACGATCAGTCCCCTATATGCTCCGCGAGAAACTTTTCAGTTTCCTGAAGCATTTTTAGCCTGGCCGCGCCCGTAAGCATGCTGTGCCCGCCGTCGGCCAATTCAACATAAGCGCTCTGTTTATTGTGTTTTTGTAGTTCATGGTGCATGGAGTTGGACATGCCAAATGGCACTCTGGCATCATCGCGTGCTGCCACGAGCATAACTGCAGCACTAACTTCTCGGGCTCTGTGAAAGGGTGAAATTGACGAGTCTTTTGCATCGCGCAGCCCCATGCGTTTGATCCAGGTATTACCGCCAACCAGCTCCTTGTCGTTTTTTTTCAGCAAAGGCATGTTGGTTACACCGTTTACAGAAATAGCGCACTTATAGAGGCCTTGTTCTTTGATCGACCCCATCAAGGCTGCATAGCCTCCGTAAGATCCGCCGACGATACAGATGCGTTCCGGATCGGCCATGCCTTCCGCGATTAACCATTTGGTGGCATCTGTAACATCATCCTGCATCAGGCCGCCCCATTGATGTACACCTTTTCGGTAGAAAGCATTGCCGTACCCCTTGGTGCCCCTGAAGTTTGGTTTCAATACCAAATACCCGCGGCTAGCGTAAAACTGTGCCCAATAATCCCACTCGGCGTTATCGTGTCCAACATAAGGTCCTCCGTGCGGTAGAACGATGGCAGGCAAGGATTTGGACTGCTTTCCTTTTGGTACAGTCATATAGCCAGGGATATGGGAACCGTCGCGTACTGGGATGGTAACTCTATGGGTGTTGGCCATTTTTTTGGGGTCTATATGATCGCGAAATGGCGCGATATAGCTTAATTCACCTTTCTTTCGGTCAAAAAGGAAATAGTCGCCAGGGTTTTTTGCACTTTCGCTATAGATCAGATAAAGTTCTTGTTTATGTGCACGGCCAACAATGCTGTTCACCTTGCCTTTGAGCGCCTTGTTCATGCTTGCCTGAACAGTTCTAAGAGAGCGGTCAAAATATTCGATATGGGAAAAATCCTCCCGGTAAGCAACCCCGGCAACATGCCCCGTAACCGGGTGTTGGATAACATGGCGGGCATCAACTTGTTCGCGTGCAAATACGGTTTCGGTAATGTTACCGGAGACTAAGTCCAGCTTGAAAAGTCCGTTAGTACCAAAATGGCTGTTACCGCTGACATAGATGGTATTAGGGTCTTCAGAAAAGCCCTTGAAAGTATAGTGCTGCGCCCAATCCATTTGCTTCAGGCTTTTCCAGTTACCATCACCATCCGCAACCATACCAAACCAGCCATTATTTTCGAAACCAAAGCCCGCCCGCACTTTAGAACGTGAATCAGTGTACCAGTTTTGTATGCCCCGGTATTCACCCCGAACCAGCTTGCGCCGGCCATTATAGACATTGACCTTGAAAACATCTGGGTTGGTGTCCAAGTCAAAATCCAGTTGCATTAGGATATGTTTCGGGTCGTCAGACAGTAAATCGACGATGCGCTCAAACTGCGAGTAGAACTGCGTTTTATCCCTACTGGCATTATATTTTGACATGGAGCGTTTAGTTTTTGGTTTTCCTAGCCAGGTGAATTTGGATTTTTTGCGGTTAAAGGCGAGAATTCGGTTGAGCGATACCTTGCGGACAAACGCTTTGCGGCGTGCATAAGTATTTGTTTCTACTAAAATAATATTGTCATTCGCCCAATAAAATGTTCCTAATTCGGCGTCAGTAGGTGGAGGTAAAATTCCGGAATTGTTACCGTCTAAATCCTGATAAATGATATGGCGGCGGCCGTTTTTGCTGACGGCATAAGCGATTGCGTTACCGCTAGGTGAAAGCTGGGCACCCGAAAAGCTGGGCAAGGCAGCAAAAGCCTCAACGGGTAACTGTTCTGTTGCCTGCAATGCAGGTGAAAAAAACATCGCGGTGAGCAGGCTCACAGCAATGCAAAAAGATTTTGCAAATTTCAAATTTAACTCCCCAATCGAAAACCGTTGCCTTAACAGGCTAAAGTTGTAGCGACGATAATCATTGGGTTAGAAAAGGGCAAGAAAAAGCGGGGAGCCACACATGTTTTTTGAAAAAGGCGGCAACGGAATAGCCGTTGCCGCCGACTTTTTAGTTGCTCTTTGATCCGCTTCTACCGCCTGAAGCGGTCTTGGCTGTTTTTCCAATATGTGTTTTAAGGAATTTTTCGGTCTCTTTGAGCATTTTTAGTCGAGCAGCATCCGTCACCATGCTGTGGCCCCCGTTTTCAAGCTGCACATAGGTGCTGTCTTTTTTATGTTTCTGTAGTTTTTGGTGCATGCTGATAGACATGCCGTAAGGTACGCGTGCATCATCTTTTGAAGAGATCAACATCACCGGCACCTGAATTTCCTTTGCACGATGATAAGGCGAAACATTGGTGTCTTTTGTCCCTTCAAGGCCCATGTTTTTGATCCAATTGCTGCCACCAATTACTTCTTTATCGTCTGCTTTTATTGCTGGGATGTTAGGTACACCATTCACCGAAATTGCACAGCGATATAGCTCAGGCTCTTTTACTACGCCCATTAACGCCGCATAGCCACCATAAGACGCACCTACAATGCAGATGCGCTTTGGATCAACCATCCCCTCGGCGATCAGCCATTTGGTGGCGTCGGTAACATCGTCCTGCATCAGACCGCCCCACTGCTTCACCCCTTTAAGGTAGAATGCATCGCCGTATCCAAGTGTACCTCTGAAATTGGGTTTAAGAACCAGATAGCCACGATTAGCGTAGAACTGCGCCCAATAATCCCATTCAGCGTTATCATGCCCGCTGTAAGGACCTCCATGCGGCAAAATAATGGCAGGAAGGTTTTTGGGTTCTTTACCTTTAGGGACTGTGATATAGCCCGGAATTTCAGTGCCATCACGTACTGGAATCATGTGCTTTGATGTAGAGGCCGTGCGCTCAATGTTGATCTGCTCTCGCTGTGGGGCAAAATAGGTCAACTGCCCCTGCTTGCGGTCGAAGATATAATAATCGCCGGGGTTTTCTGCATTTGTGACATAAAACAGGTATAGGTCTTTGTCTCTGGCTTTACCGACAATGGTGTTGACCGAACCCTTCAGGGCTTTGTCGATGCTACGTTGAACAATGCGCAGGGATTTATCGAAATATTTAGTATGTGTAAAATCGTCCCGATAGACGACACCGGCAACATGGCCTGTCACAGGGTGTTCGATGACGCCGTCAATGTCCACCTTTGGATGAGAAAAAATCTCTTCCAGCACATCACCAGTGTTGATGTCCAGCTTGTAAACACCATTTGTGCCATGCTTGCTGTTGCCGCTTACATAAGCAATGTTTGGCGCTGAGGAAAAACCCATGAAATCGAACATGTCTGTCCATTCCAGACGGTTGATCGTATTCCAGTTGCCTTCAGCATTTGCGATCATGCCAAACACCTTGTCCCCATCATAACCGAAGCCTGCCCTAACCACCGAATTGTGATCCGTGTACCAGTTTTGGATGCCACGATATTCGCCGCGTACTTTTTTGCGCTTGCCTGACTTGATATTTACTTTGAACACATCGGGGTTGCCGTCTAGATCAAAGTCAAGTTGCAGCAGGATGTGATTTGGATCATCTGACAGGAAGTCGACGATGCGTTCATATTGCGAATAAAATTCGCGGCCCGCCGTGCCTTCAAATTTTGAGTGACGCTTTTGTTTTTTGGGTTTGCCGAGCCATGTAAACTTGCCGTTTTTCCGGCTAAAGGACATCACCCGCGTTAGATCAACCTTTTGTACAAACGCACTCCGCCGTGCGAGTGTATTGGTTTCGACTAACAGCACATCGTCGGTTGCCCAAAAAAACTGACTAATTTCGGCATCCGCGGGTGGCGGCAAGATGCCTGCGCCTGATCCATCTAGGTTTTGGTAAATTACCGCTCGGCGGCCATCTTGATTTACGGTGTAAGCAATCGAATTGCCTGTCGGCGATAATTTAGCGCTGCTAAGGCTTGGTAGCGCGGCGAAGGCTTCCACCGGCATTTCCTGCGCCGCCTCGACCGTAGCTGCAGTTAAGAAAGCAGCAATACCACTCACCCCAATTATCACGGATTTTACTATTTTCATTATGTTTCTCCCCTTCCCGATGGCCCACCTCTCTTACGGGCCTTAGTGAACGGAAGTTAATAGTTGGATTAGGGCAGGGCAAGCGAAAGTGCTGCCTCTTGGGTAAAGCGCGCTATTCGGGACTGCCCTGGCAACGTTTTATTCTGTTTTGCTAGGGCCGTCCCTTCATGAAGCAGGCAATGCGAGCCCCTGGTGAAGATAATTGAGCTTCGCTTGAAATTAGAAACGTAGCGAAGGTTTCTGTCGGAATATGGCTCCTAATTTCGGCATTGTCTGAGCCAGTATGGTGTGTTTTCCGCCCATAAAAGAATAAGCAGAGTGGCAAGGCAGTATAAAAATGTGCCCTCTAAACGATTTATGGCTCTTTTTTAGCCGATGAGCTGTCACCTCAAACCCTGTTTAATCCCCGATATGCTTCGCAAGGAACTTTTCGGTTTCTTTCAGGATAGTTATGCGGGACTGCAGTGTATCCAGATGGTGGCCGCCTTCTTTGATCTGCACATAGGTGCCAAGTTTTCTTTTCTTTAGGCGCTTGTGAAGGTCTTTGGACTGGCTGTATGGCACGCGGGTATCATCCTTTGAGGCAATTAATAACACCGGCACACGGATTTCAGCAGCACGATGATAGGGCGACACCAGCTTATCGCCGGTGTCTTTGAGGCCCATGTTTTTGATCCATACGCTGCCGCCGACAAAATTTATTCGATCACGGGCTTTCAGGTTTGGTAAGTTAGCGACGCCATTGATAGAAATGGCGCATTGATAAAGGCCTTGTTCTTTGATGACACCCATCAAGGCGGCATATCCACCGTATGAGGCTCCCATCACACAGATGCGGTCTTTGTCTGCGTAGCCCTGCTCAATGAGCCAGTGGGTTGCATCCGTCAAATCGTCCTGCATCAGGCCACCCCACTGCTGTATACCAGCCCGTTGAAACCTATACCCATACCCTATTGAACCCCTGAAGTTGGGTTGCAACACGACATATCCCCTGTTCGCCAGAAATTGTGCCCATTCATCCCAGTGTGCGGTGTCCACACCTCGCGGTCCTCCGTGTGGTAAGATTACAGCAGGCTGCCGAAGGTCTTCCCCAGGTTTTGCATTTTGCGGCAGCGTAAGCACGCTTGGTAGAGCCGTGCCGTCGCGGGCTTCGATATCCACCATCGCCATGGTCGCCATATGACGGGGCGTGATCCCGGGTTTGCGTGTGTCCAGATAGCTGAGTTGCCCGCTCGACTGGTCAAAAAGGAAATATAAACCGGGGGTCTGGGCGTTGCTGGCCAAAACCAGATAAAGTGGTTTGTTTTTTGCCTTGCCTACGATGCTGATCGAGGCCCCGTTGATCATTGCTTCAAGTGACTGTTGGCTGGCTTTTAACTTTGGGTCAAAATAAAGGCTCTTTTGAAGCCCGCTCTCAAAATATGCAACGCCAACCACATGCTGACTGATAGGGTGAAAGAGCATATGGCTATAGTCAACGCGCTCGTGTGCAAACAAGGTTTGAACAATTTTTCCGCTTGAGAGGCTCAATTTAAATAGGCCTTTGGTGCCATATTCCGTTGGGCCGCGTACGTAAACTATGTCACTATTCTGCGTGAAGTCTGCAAAGCTGTATTTTCCGAACCAAAATAGTTCCTCAAGGTCGAGCCAGCCTTTGTCATTGTCCTTAAATCGCGCATAGCTTTTTCCTTGCAGGCTATACCCCATGCCCAGACGTACATTATGTTCGCGGTCTGTATACCAGCTTTGAATGCCTTTTCTGCCACCTTGGATAAGCTGCCGCCGCCCACTGCGCACATTGATTTTATATACAGACGAGAACGTATCTAGCTCGAAATCCAGCTCTACGAGAATATGGTCGGGATCGTCGGGGAGAAAATCCCGTATTTGTTCGAATTGCGAAGCACGTTGGCCGATGCCGTCTTTGATTCTGGGGTTTTTGGGTTTGCCAAGCCACTTACTTTCGTGCGTGTTCACATTAAAGGAAATTAGCTTACTTTCCTGGGTGACGCGGCTTGCTTTGAAGCGTCGAGTTTCAGTACCCAAACTCATCAAGACAATGTCTTTGTTGGCCCAGTAAAAAGCTATTATTTCTGTATCACGCAGTGGGGGAACAGCGATCGCTTGCTTGCTGCTTAGCCCTTGTATTTGCAACTGCTGGCGCCCACCGTTTGAAATAAGATACGCAATTCTGTCGCCGTTAGGCGATAATTTAGCTTGATCCAAATTGGGCAGGGCAGCAAAAGCTTCGAGTGGCACTAAAGGTGCTGTTTCGCTAGTTGCAGGTTTCGAGATGAAGACTGTTGCAGCAAAAACAAGGTAGATGAATGAGATTAAATTCAACGTAAATTCCCCCAAAAATACAGAAAACTATCTTATGTAGTGGCCCTGCAGTCTTTGCAGGAAACATTCATGTTTGAATGCATAATAATGACGTGACATTGCAATATCTTTGCTCCGTCGCACGCCCAAGGGGAAAGCGTGTCCCATGTGCGCGGCTACCACGAAAAACCATACCAGTAGTTTTTTAAGAGCAGCCTGGAAGCCCAAGCCTGCTTCGCGGTGAGTGATTAATGATAAAGTCGACCCAGCCAATGTTTGTTGCTCAACTCGACATTCTTCAAGGTTTATTGGGGTGTGTTGTCATATTGAAGAGCACCCGCCATTGGCAAGCGCTCTGTTTGTTTAATCCCCGATATGCTTCGCAAGGAACTTTTCGGTTTCTTTCAGGATAGTTATGCGGGACGCTGCGGTTAAAAGATAATGCCCGCCGTCAGAAATTTCCACATAGGCGCTTTGTTTTTTCAGCTTCTTCAGGCGCTTATGCATATCTTTCGACATTTTATACGGGATACGTGCATCGTCTTTTGAAGACATCAATAACACAGGCGCGCTGATATCTGCGGCTCGGTCATAAGGGGAAATATCGCCGTCTTTGGCTCCCTCTAGGACCATATTTTTTGTCCAGGCACCGCCACCCTCAAACTGCTTATCGTAACCCTTAAGGCGCGGCAGGTCGGTTACACCGTTCACCGAAATTGCGCATTTATATAGGTTTTTTTCTTTGATAACACCCATTAGCGCAGCGTAACCGCCAAACGAGGCACCAACGATACAAATGCGTTCAGGGTCGGCAATGCCTTCCTTGATCATCCAATGTGTGGCATCGGTAATGTCGTTCTGCATCACGCCGCCCCACTGCTTGTGACCTTTAAGGTAAAAGGCATGCCCATACCCTGATGAGCCGCGGAAGTTGGGCTTGAGCACGGCGTATCCACGGTTGGCGTAAAACTGAGCCCAAAAATCCCATTTGGCAGTGTCTCGTGAGCTTGGGCCGCCGTGCGGCAGGACGATGGCGGGCAAGTTCTTGCCGTCTGTGCCGGGGGGTATGGTCAGATACCCAGGGATGCTCTCACCGTCGCGGACAGGGATAGTAACCGTTTTTGTCGGGGCTGTAGTTTCAATATCCACCTGTTGCATGGACGGCGATATAAAATGAAGCTGGCCTTTGTCGCGGTCAAACAGATAATAGTCTCCAGGGTTAGTGTCACTCTCGACAAGCAGGAGGTATAACTCCCGCTCTTTAGCGCGGCTGATAATGGTGTTGACAGTTCCCTTTAGCGCGCGGTTGAGGCTGCGCTGGATATGCGCCAGTTCCTTGTCGAAGAATTTCACCCGGCGGAAATCGTCGGTGTAAGCAACACCAGCAACCTGGCCTGTCAGAGGGTGCTCCATATGGCTGTCGATATCCACTTGCTCATGGGCAAATAACTGCTTGATAATTTCACCGGATCGGACATCAAGTGTAAACAGGCCGTCAGTACCATGCTCTGACATGCCGCTCACATAAAGGATATTGGGGACTGTCGAGAAGCCCATAATGTCATATTTATTCGCCCAGTCGACCTTTGTCAGGCTAACCCAGTTATCATCAGCGTTACGGAACATGGCAAACCATTTATTGCGCTCATAGCCCACCCCCATACGGACCTTGGAGGTGTGGTCGGTAAACCAGCGGGAAATGCCGCGATGTCCTTTTTGTACCAGTTTCCGGGAACCGGAAAATACGTTGACCTTATATACCTCGGCGTTTGTATCGAGATTTAGGTCCAGCGACAGAAGAATATGCTGGGGATCAGAAGGCAGATAGTCGATAACACGTTCTATCTGTGACGCATATTGGGTTGCACTTGTTTTTTTGGTAACGCCTGACTGTTTTGGTTTGCCGAGCCAAATGAATTTGTCTTTCTTGCGATTGAAGGCAAGGACGCGCGTGTTGTAGCTCTTGCCGCGGATTGCATGGCGGATGATGGATTTGCCAGCGGTCAGCAGCAGCACATCATTGTTTGCCCAGCGAAATCCGCGTGTTTCCTGATCGCCGAGCGGCGGTATCATTAGTGACTGAGCACCGTTAGTGGGCTGCAGTACAATCGCTGTTTTGCCTTTGTAATTTGTTGCGTAGGCAATGGTTTGGCCATCTGGGGACAATTTAGGCCGGCTATAGCCAGGCAGGGCGGCAAAAGTATCAACTGGCATTGTCTTAGCTGACACGGGTGCGGTAGGCAAGGCGCACACGGCAACGATCACCAAAAGGATGGAAAGCAGATTTTTCATGATTTTAGGTCCCCCAACTTTAACATTTTTTGTAATAGAGTAACCTCCTGAAACTGACAACAATAAATTTTCATGCTGCAGGTGCGAAATATTCCTGAGTTTTGTAATATCTTTGCTTGCAGAATGGGGGCTTGGGGGGCTAAAACTACTCCCCGACTGAGTCTGCGCCCAATTGTATCTCGGGCTGGGTGGTGCAGATTTCGCTTGTATATTTCTGTAGTTAATTTCTGCCGTTCTTAGGATATCGGCTAAGGGGAAATTTCATGGCTAAGGCGAAACGCCCGCTCTCTCCCCATCTGCAAGTTTACCGTTGGGGTGCTCATATGGCTGTTTCCATAATGCACCGGGCAACGGGTTCTGCGCTCGCATTCGGCGCGGTCCTGCTTACATGGTGGATGGTAGCACTCGCGACGGGGCACGAATATTTTAATACGGTTCAAGGTTTTGCGGGGTCGGTAGTCGGACGCATCATTCTGTTTGGCATCACGTTTGCGCTGATGCAGCATCTGGCTTCTGGCGTTCGCCACCTGTTCATGGATGCGGGCAAGCTTTATGAACTGAAAGCCAACAGTGCCTCTGCTAAATTTACGTTCTATTTTTCGATTACTGCGACGCTGGTGATCTGGGCGGCGGCCTATAAAGTAATGGGGGCGTTCTGATGACAGGCATGAAAACACCTTTGGCAAAAGTACGTGGCCTTGGCTCTGGTAAAACCGGGACTGAAACCTGGGTTTCGCATCGTGTGCAAGCGATCGCCAATATTCCGCTCGTGATTTTTTTCGTGGTTTCCTTCGTTGGGAATGCGGGCAAAGGCCATGCAGAATGGGTTGCCTGGATCAAGCAGCCGATCGTATCCGTGCTGTTGGTTCTGTTTATCGCTAACTTTACGCTGCATATGCGTTCTGGTCTGCAGGAAGTTGTGGAAGATTATGTGCGCGATCATGGCACAAAATTTTTCGCGACGATTGCGATTAAATTTGCCTGTGCGCTGATCGCCGGGCTTAGCATCTTCTCAGTTTTACGTATTGCGTTTGGAGGCTAGACCGTGAGCACAGCATATCCAATTACAGAACACACCTATGACGCTGTAGTAGTCGGCGCGGGTGGTTCGGGCCTTCGAGCTACTATGGGGCTCGCGGAAAGCGGCCTGAAAACAGCCTGTATCACCAAAGTATTCCCAACACGTTCGCACACGGTGGCGGCGCAAGGTGGTATCGCGGCTTCCCTTGGCAACATGGGCAAAGATACCTGGCAGTGGCATATGTATGATACCGTCAAGGGCTCTGATTGGCTCGGGGACCAGGATGCGATCGAATATATGGTGCGCGAGGCACCTGCTGCTGTGTACGAGCTTGAGCATTACGGCGTGCCCTTTTCCCGTACGGAAGAAGGTAAAATTTATCAGCGTGCTTTTGGAGGCATGACCACCGAATTTGGTGAAGGCCCTGCGGCGCAGCGTACTTGCGCAGCGGCGGACCGTACCGGCCACGCTATGCTGCACGGGCTTTATCAGCAATCACTCAAATATGATAGTGACTTCTATATCGAATATTTTGCCATTGATTTGATCATGGAAAATGGCGAATGCCGCGGCGTGATCGCGATGAATATGGAAGATGGTTCTATCCACGCTTTCCGCAGCCAGTCTGTGGTACTTGCGACAGGCGGTTATGGCCGTGCCTATTTCTCGGCAACGTCAGCACATACATGCACGGGCGACGGCGGTGGTATGGCGCTGCGTGCAGGCCTTGCGATGCAGGACCTTGAATTTGTTCAGTTCCATCCAACCGGCATTTACGGCGCGGGTGTTCTGATCACCGAGGGCGCGCGCGGTGAGGGCGGTATCCTAATTAACTCTGAGGGCGAGCGCTTTATGGAGCGATATGCGCCATCAGCGAAAGACCTCGCGTCGCGGGACGTGGTATCGCGCTCAATCTCGAATGAGATTCGTGAAGGTCGCGGTGTTGGTAAAGATAAAGACCATATGTATCTGCATCTTGATCATCTGGACCCCGCAATCCTTGCCGAGCGGTTGCCAGGCATTTCCGAGTCAGCGAAGGTTTTCGCAGGCGTTGATGTGACCAAAGAGCCGATCCCGATCATTCCAACCTGTCACTATAATATGGGCGGCATTCCGACCAATTATCACGGCGAGGTTATTAACCCAACAAAAGATAATTCTGATGCAACTGTGCCAGGTTTGTTTGCTGTTGGTGAGGCGGCTTGCGTTTCTGTGCACGGTGCCAACCGGCTCGGTTCAAATTCGCTTATTGACCTTGTTGTCTTTGGCCGTGCGACAGCGCACCGGATTGCTGAGACAAGTAAGGCTGGCGCGACCCAAAAGCCATTGCCCGATGGGTACAGTGAAATGGCGCTTGGCCGTCTGGATGCAGCACGCTATGCGAACGGTTCAGCTTCAACTGCTGAACGCCGTCTGGAAATGCAGAAAACCATGCAGAACCACTGCGCGGTATTCCGTACTGCAGAAGTGCTTGACGAAGGCGTCAAGAAGATCGATGAAGTGGCCGCAAATATTACAGATATTCGCACGACAGACCGCTCATTGGTTTGGAACAGCGATCTTATTGAAACGCTGGAACTGCAAAATCTGATTGGTCAGGCTGCGCTCACTATGCACGGGGCTGCGGCGCGGAAAGAAAGCCGCGGCGCGCATATGCATGAAGACTTCCCCGACCGGGATGACAAAAACTGGATGAAACATACTGTTTCCTGGTTCGACGGCAAAAAAGTCAGGCTGGGGGAACGCCCGGTGCATGACTTTACGCTCACTGAAGAAGTTGAGTATATCAAACCAAAAGCTCGGGTTTATTAGGGGAGGAATGAAAGATGGCTGAATTTACACTTCCCAAAAACTCCGTTGTCGGCAAAGGCAAAACTGTCACAGCCGAAGGGGCAAAAAACACGAAGAAATTCAGTGTTTATCGCTGGAACCCGGACGACGGTGAAAACCCGCGTATGGATACCTTTGAAGTAGACATGGATAGCTGCGGCCCCATGGTTCTGGACGCACTCATCAAAATCAAAGATGAGATGGACAGCTCCGTTACGTTCCGCCGTTCGTGCCGTGAAGGTGTGTGTGGTTCTTGCGCGATGAATATCGACGGTAAGAACGGTCTTGCCTGCACCACTGCAATTGAAGACGTGAAAGGTGATGTATCGATCACGCCGTTGCCGCATCAGGAAGTTGTGAAGGACTTGGTGCCTGATCTCACCAACTTCTATGCACAGTATGCGTCGATCAAGCCATGGATGGAGACACAGTCTCCGGCACCAGAGAAAGAGCGCCTGCAGTCACCCCAAGACCGAAAGAAGCTCGATGGTTTGTATGAATGTATCCTTTGCGCTTGCTGCTCCACCAGTTGCCCAAGCTATTGGTGGAACGGGGATAAATATCTTGGTCCGGCAATCCTGTTGCAGGCTTACCGCTGGTTGATTGATAGCCGCGACGAAAATGCTGGCGAGCGCCTTGATAACCTTGAGGACCCGTTCCGGCTGTACCGCTGTCATACGATCATGAACTGTTCGAACGCTTGCCCGAAGGGCCTTAACCCGGCGAAGGCGATTGCAGAGACCAAAAAAATGATGGTTGAGCGCAGAGGCTAACGTTTGCTCTATGACTATCCGGTGAAACCGGGCGCTGACACTCAAGGTGTTGGTGCCCGTTTTGGTTCAGGCCTTTCATTTCAGGTGTTTCATTTTAGGGGCGCATCTATCCAGTAGGCGCGGCTATTCGATCCGCAGAGGCACCAGTTTGCGCAGCTTTTCCGGCAGGTTGCTATAGAGCGTATGCTCGGGGCCTTCTTTAAACTGCACCAGTTTCCAAAGGATTAGCATCACACACCCATATACCAACCCTCCGCTGGCTATTTTGGTGAAAAGTATAGCCGAGAGCGGCCAGTCGTTTGACAATGGTATAAAATACAGCGCGGCAGCCATCAAGCTGCCAGCAAGAAGTGGCCTGAATGCCAGCGAAATCATACTCGTTTTTACGCCAAGTTTATTGAATAAAAAGCGTGTCTCAAAGATCAGGACAATAATGGACAGTAGGGAAAACGTTAGAGCAATGGCTTCCGGGCCATATAAAAGGCCAGCAATGACACAGCCGGTTCCGTATATGCCTGCTCTCAGGGTCCAAAATAGGGCTGATTTATGCTGCATGCCTGCCGCAACAAAGCCACTTTGGTTCACTTCGCCAATCGAATTGCAGGCGCAGCCTATTGCCAATAAACTCAGGAAGTGTGCGGCACCTCCCCATTGATCACCCAAAAGTAAAAGCACAAGCTCGGAAGCGGTCATGGCGATCCCGAAGCTGAGCGCCGTTGCGACGATAAGGGTTGCGCCAAAAATGTTGGACACCGCTACAGCAAGGCGCTTGGGTTCGTTTTGCATTTTCGAAAGTGCAGGCAGCATTGCTTCACGTACAGGGCCTATCAGGTCGCCAATCAATACACGGGCCAGATCTCGGGCGATATGATAGATGCCAAAAAAGCCGGTGCTTGCGGTGCTGCGCACAACAAATTCATCCGATGAATTGGCAAAGTAAAAAGATATACTTTTTATGTAAGTCCAGACCGCAAAACTTTGATGTTTGCTGAGCATGCTAAGGCTGATGTGCGGCTTGTAGGGGCGTGCAATGTGGGTAATCACCACGCCAAAAATTGATGATAGCAGCGCGCCAAAAACCAGGGCCCAATATGATTTTAGGATAAATGCGACGGTGATAACAGCCGTGACCTGCACAATCTTGTTTACAGATTTCAACAGGAAGTCGGTTGCAAATTTAAGGTCTTTAAGCAGGAGCGGGCTGGCCGGACTTCCAAGTCCATCAATTATGGGTAACAGTGCCATCACTTGCAGAACAGCGGTGACGCGGGTATCTTTTAAGAAATCGGCGGCAAAAGGAGCGGAAAAATATACGGCAAGCGCCGTTATTATGCTGAGGATCATTCGCATGGTCCAGAGCGTGTCGATATCTTCCTTACGTAAATCGGGGTCTCTGATAACCGCTTCGCTGAAGCCCATTTCTTTGAGCAAAACGAAAAAGCCGAGCGTAAGTGCTGCCGTGCCAAACAAGCCGAAATCTTCTGGCGTTAGCAACCGCGCCAATACCGTTACCGAGATCAGCCCTAATAGTCTGACTGCAAACCGAGTAGCAACCATAAAGGCAGCGCCGGTGAAAGCGCTGCTGCCCAAGTCTAACTGTCTATCATCTGGTTTGTTGGTCACAGTTATCCGATCGTACAGCCCCCGGTTAACCTTGATGCATCTTTTTCTTCTGGTTGCAAACGAATTTGCATTTCTTAAGGCCTTTCTGCCAGCACCGGCCAGCGGGAACCTGCTATTTTAATCAATAAAATCGGGGTGAAGGCGGTTGTGTCTAAGAATCTGTTAAGACCTTTTTCTTAAAGTGGCGGGCAGAAAAAGCGTTGGCTAATCATGCGGGCATGCTGGAGGAAGTCAGATTAGGAATCGTAAAAATATTAGAACTGTTTTTTTATGGTGCCTGCTGGCGCTTTGTTGCAGCGCGAGGGTTTCTGCGGACAGTGCTAAAATACCTGTTGGGCAGACGGCTTCTGTTGAGTTCTACAAACTCTATGAAGCAATTCTAAAGGAAGCGGGTGTCGACTATCAAATGATGGTTTTACCGACGGCCCGCAAACGGCGCATGTTTATAGACGGTAAAATTCTTATTGATTGCTGTGCCGCTATCGCCTGGAGAAACGATCCGCAGGAAATAGCAGTGCAACTCCACTCAAAAACATTCATTCATTCTGCAGAGCATTATTTTTACCACAAGGATAGCACCATCAAGGTGGCGTCCCACGATGATTTAAAAAACTACCGGCTTGCTCTGGTGCGGGGGTATGTGTATCGCAATGAACATTCTTTTACTGAGGCAGCCCGCGTAGGCAATATTGATGAAATGCTGACGCTCGTCGCGTTGAAGCGGGCAGAAATAGGTATTGTTAACCCCTATGATTTTACGCGACGCCTGGAGAAAAGGCCGTTACCGCTAAGGCTTGGCGGACAGCATGAAGCGTCACCGCTGTCTATCAGAATTCATGTTAGTCTGGCGCATTTGTTGCCGCGTATCAATGCGGTGATCGACAGGTATCTGTCGGAAGGGCTTGTTGAATCAACCCTCCCGGACATTAACTTTCCTAAAAGCTAAAGATTTTCAACGGCTGTTTAATTCAGCGGTCGTTTTCAGCGGTCGTTTAAGGAGGCCTTTAACTCTCGCAGGTTAGGCTCATATACGCTGGAAAACACTGAACAACTTTTGCTTTCGGAGCATCCTTTGGCTGCTGAATCCTTAAAGGCGGGTCAGTTAAAAGGCAGCATTTTTCTGTCTGTTTGGACTGAGATACTGCAGGAAGCGAGCATCGAATATACCGGCTTCCCAGAGCGGGCAGAATTTCGAAGGCAGCCTTTTTCACGAGCCTGAAGCGTATGCCGTGCAGGCCTGAACTTAGCGGCATCAACTGGCGGTAAAACTGCTAACTCGGGTCTATATCTTGCCAGCGGATTTGTTGTCTGCATTAAACGGCTACGCTTGAACGGCTACGGGAGGTAGGGCGCATAAATAATCCGGGTGTACAGGCAATTACCCACCCCCCCGAACTGCAGTAAATCTTTTATCTGAGAAACAGGTCTTTGAGTTTGGTGCGGCGGGCCGGGGTGAGGTTGAGACCTTCTTCTAGATATGCATCGATAGTTCCGAATTTTTCGCGAATGGATCGGTAGGCCGCTTCCAGGAAATCAGCTTCAACACCAACCAGCGGCAGAACATCTGTTGGGGCAATATTCTGTTTGGCTTTGGTTGATAACCAGTCTGCGATTGCGGCAGAGGTGCCATCAAGATCAACCGCTTTGTTGGTGAGTAGAAAATCGGCCATGATCTGGTCTTCGCTGATGTCGAGCGCTTTCATCAACAATGCCCCGGCGATACCTGTTCGGTCTTTGCCTGCCGTACAGTGAAACAGCATGGCGTTGCCCTTGTGTGCGTCGATCAGCAGGTCGAAAAAGGTGGCTAAGCCGCTTTTGTTGGCAATGGGTATCGTCTCGAACGCGAGAATGAATTGCTCACGCAGTTCACGCGCAGGAAAATCTGTGTTGGCAAGCCGCTCATACAGTTCTTTGACCCATGCTGCTGCGTTGCCGCCGATTGATACAGCGTGATAATCTGGAATCCATCCGTTGGGCCAATGCACGGGGTGACGCTTTCTTTCGGCGTCAGATCGGAAATCGATAACTGTTTCAATGTCCCTGGCGAGGACCTCCGTACCGCAGTCTTCCGTCATATCCGCTAAATGACCGGAGCGGAAAATATGCCCCCAGCGCATCATTCTGCCATCCACGGAAACATGGCCTCCCATATCACGGAAGTTCTTGACACCCGTAAGTGGGATAATGCGGGATTGCTCAGTCATTTACACGTCTTTCATCTGGCATGGGCCAGTAAAATATTTTTTATACCCGGAGTGAAACATAATCTATGCCGCTCATGACAAGTTTAAACCGCGGCAGTTATTTTTTTGTTAGCATCACCGAGAAATATGCCAAATTTATTTAATTGTGGCAATTCAGCATGTTGCGCCCAAAATTGTAGCAATGCTTTGGAAAGAGATTGCATTGAATGCGGCCCGGTCCCGTGTTAGAGCACGCTAACGTTAACTTAAGGAAAAGCCTTCGTGTCTGCTGTGTCTGAAAATGGTCCGCTTGCCGCCTACCGCACGCTTGAAGCAGAAGGGGAAATCCGGCCGGATGAAGACCAGCTTCGTATATTGAGCCATTTCGAGCGTCTATACCAAGAATTGTCCGGGTATCCGGAAATTGGCACCCGTGCACGGGGCATGTCGATCAAAAGCTGGCGGTTTTCCCATTTTTTCCAATGGTCAGGTGGGGATAAAAAACCACCACGCGGGCTTTATATCTATGGCGGCGTTGGTCGTGGTAAATCCATGCTGATGGATCTGTTTTTTGAAGTAGCACCATTGAAGGCAAAAAAGCGTGTTCACTTTCATGAATTTATGCTCGATGTGCATTCCAGGATGAAAGCGTGGCGCTCGTTGGGGGGTAAGGAACGCGCTGCCCTTGGTGGTCGTGCAAGCGAAGATGACCCCATCCCGCCGGTGGCGCGCCAGATGGCTCAGGAAGCCACCTTGTTATGCTTTGATGAACTGCAGGTCACCGACATTGCAGACGCGATGGTTCTGTCGCGGCTTTTTAACGAGCTTATGGAGCGCGGCGTTGTGGTGGTTGCCACCTCAAACCGACCACCGGATGACCTTTATAAAGACGGCCTCAACCGGCAGCTTTTCGTCCCGTTTATCGACAAGATTACAAGCGATTTTGATGTTGTGGCCTTGGATGGCCCCACCGACTACCGCTATGACCGACTGAAAGGTGTTGAGACATACCATTCGCCGGTGAACGAAGAGACCACCAAGCGACTTTCAGATGCTTTTTTCCGCTTGACCGACCGGGATGTGGAAAATCGCGCCAAAGTACCGTCTGGTGAACTTATCGTGCAGGGCCGCACATTGTTTGTGCCCAAAGCGGCGCGCGGCGTGGCGGTATTTTCCTTCAAACGATTGTGCGCTAACCCACTTGGCTCGGCTGATTATCTGGCGATTGCGCGTGCCTATCATACAGTGATCATGGTGGCGATCCCACAACTCAGCAAAGAAAAGCGCAATGAAGCCAAGCGCTTTGTCACTTTTATCGACGCGCTTTATGAGCACGGCGTGAAATTTCTTTGCTCCGCCGAAGTGCCTCCCGCCGACTTGTATCCTGCGGGGGATGGCTCCTTCGAGTTCGAACGTACCGTATCGCGCTTGATGGAGATGCAGTCGGAAGACTATTTGCACCGGGGTCACGGTTTGCAGGACTAATACGAATAGTTTGCTACAGGATGATGCCCCCAGGTATGCCTGCTAAGCGCATGGGTGAGGTATGAGGGTTGAAAAATCTTTTATTTTTAAATGGTTAGCCTGGGGAGGTTATTTATAGAGCCAGCCTGCCGCAACTTTTGTCAATATGGGCATAATGAAATAGACCATCATCGGCGTAATGATGCCAAGCGACGCCAGCGTACCCAGGAAGATATTTTCTGTGACATACTCTGTGATAAGCGGTGGAATATAATAAACAGGTGGAACCAGCCCCAGATAAGTAACAAAGGCCATTTTCTCCCTGCTCGGCGGCGTGTCATTAGCCTGATGGCCAGCGAACATGAATTCAAGGCTCCGATACTGGTCGTACTCTGGCCCGCTGGCACTGAAGGTTTTTGCTTCTTTGACAAGTACTGTGCGCTCGTGGGCTTTCATCCACTGCTCCAGGTTACCGAAACTGTCGAACCGAAAAATGCTGACGTATTTGTTTCTGTCCCCTGAAACAGGTTTGATCACTTCGGTGCCCAGGTAACCCTCATAGGTGCGGCAGGCTGAACGAATCCGCTCCGACCAAGCCTCGAATTCGGCTTCTCTACCATCCAGAATTTCATGCTGGACGATGGTAGTGACAGGCTTGGTTTTCTGTTCGTCAATGATCTTCATAAAAGAACCCTCATACAGATACTCTGGAACTATAGCCCCGTGTTCTGCTGGGTGACAATTCCGGTGCGACAAAATCACCAATTGTAAACCGGGTGTAAGCCATTGATGCTTCTGTTGCCCTGCCAAGACCCGGCGACTCAGTGGCTCACGAAGAAATGCCAACCTTTGTAATTGGCCAGCCTGCAGGCAGTGGAAATGCAGATGGTTAATTTTTAGGCATTATTTATTCCAAAAACGGGATAGATAAACGTTAAATGCATGGTTGGCGGATCAAAAAAGGGCAGCTTTTGTTACGTTTTTTCAATAAGGTAACGTTTCGTCAACTAAAGCCGTGGAAGGTAGGGCATTCATGGGTTGTCACCATAGGGTAAACGCGCTAGTTAGCTCGTTGAATATTCTTTCGTTTTCAGTAAGCGGCCGCATACCCGCTGGTCGCCTCAACACACGGCTGGAGCAGTTTCATGGCACGTAAAAAAATCGCACTGATCGGAGGCGGTCAAATTGGTGGTACTCTTGCGCATCTCGCAGCGCTCAAGGAAATGGGTGACGTTGTTCTTTTCGACATCGTAGAAGGCCTGCCACAAGGTAAATCACTGGACCTCGCGCAGTCTGCGCCGGTCGAAGGCTATAATGCCGCGATGAAGGGCGCGAACGATTATGAAGATATTGCTGGTGCCGATGTTGTGATCGTAACTGCCGGCGTACCGCGTAAGCCAGGCATGAGCCGCGACGACCTTCTCGGTATCAACCTCAAGGTTATGAAAGCTGTAGGGGAAGGCATCGGCAAATATGCGCCAGATGCCTTTGTTATTTGTATCACGAACCCGCTGGACGCGATGGTATGGGCGCTGCAAAAATTCTCTGGCCTGCCAACAAACAAAGTATGTGGCATGGCAGGCGTTCTTGATAGTTCACGCTTTAGCCACTTCCTGGCGGAAGAGTTCAATGTTTCCGTTCAAGATGTGACCACATTCGTGCTGGGCGGCCACGGCGACACGATGGTCCCGCTGACACGCTATTCCACAGTTGCCGGTATCCCTGTGCCAGATCTCGTGAAAATGGGTTGGTCCACACAAGAAAAAATCGACCAGATCGTACAGCGCACTCGTGACGGCGGCGCGGAGATCGTTGGTCTGTTGAAAACTGGTTCTGCCTTCTACGCGCCTGCAACAAGCGCGATCGAAATGGCCGAAAGCTACTTAAAAGATAAGCGTCGGTTGTTGCCATGTGCCGCATATCTGTCGGGCGAATACGGCCTTAATGACATGTATGTAGGCGTGCCAACAATCATCGGCGAAAATGGCATTGAGAAAATAGTGGAAATTGATCTGCAGGGCGAAGAAAAGTCAGGCTTTGATCATTCTGTAGACGCAGTGAAGGGGCTGATGGACGCTTGTCAGAACATTGACCCGTCGCTCGCATAAATAACCTGACCCAATAAACAGGGCTGCTTTTTCACAGGGTAGCCCCAGGAGCTGGATGAAAAATGAATATCCATGAGTATCAGGCGAAAGGCCTGTTGAAACAGTATGGCGCACCCGTCCTTGGGGGCGGTGTGGCTTACACAGCAGCGGAAGCTGTGGACGAAGCCAAAAAGCTTGGCGGCCCTGTTTGGGTTGTAAAAGCGCAGATTCACGCTGGTGGTCGCGGTAAAGCGGGCGGTGTGAAAGTGGTGAAGTCAATTGAAGACGTGGAAGCGGTAGCCAAAGACCTGATCGGCAAAACCCTGGTTACGCACCAAACTGGCCCCGAGGGTAAAGAGGTAAAGCGCGTATATGTTGAAGATGGCTGCGCGATCAAAAACGAATTCTATCTGGCAATCCTTCTTGACCGTGCGTCGGGTCAGCTTGCGATTATGGCGTCAACAGAAGGCGGCATGGATATTGAGGAGGTTGCAGAAGCAACACCTGAGAAAATTACGACAACCCTGATCGAACCTGCAACCGGCCTCCAGCCGTTTCATTGCCGGACTGTCGCATTTGGCCTTGGCCTGACGGGCAAAGCTGCCAAAGAGTGTCAGAAAGTCGTTGCTTCACTGTATAAAGCGTATACTGAGCTTGATGCCCAGATGCTTGAAGTGAACCCACTGGTTTTGACGGAAGCCGACGATATGGTCGTTCTGGACGCCAAAATGTCTTTTGACGGCAATGCATTGTTCCGCCACGCAGACGTTCGTGAACTCCGCGACGAGAGTGAAGAAGATCCAAAAGAAATTGAGGCTTCCAAGTACGAGCTCAATTATATCAGCCTCGATGGTTCTATCGGTTGCATGGTAAACGGTGCGGGTCTCGCGATGGCAACCATGGACATCATCAAGCTTAAAGGCGGTGAACCCGCGAACTTTCTTGATGTTGGTGGCGGTGCCACCAAAGAACGTGTAACCGAAGCGTTCAAGATTATTCTCTCGGATGATAATGTTGAAGGTATCCTCGTGAACATCTTCGGCGGCATCATGCGCTGTGATGTGATCGCTGAGGGTGTTGTTTCCGCAGCACGCGAAGTATCGCTTTCTGTACCTCTTGTTGTGCGCCTTGAGGGCACCAATGTAGAGCTCGGTAAACAGATCATGGCAGACAGTGGCCTGCCAATCATCTCTGCTGATGATCTTAATGATGCGGCTGAAAAAGTCGTCAAGGCCGTGAAGGAGGCCGCGTAATGTCTGTTCTTGTAGGTAAAGATACTAAAGTAATCTGCCAGGGTTTTACGGGTGCACAAGGCACTTTCCACTCTGAGCAAGCAATCGCATACGGCACCAATATGGTTGGCGGTGTAACGCCAGGCAAAGGCGGCATGACACACCTTGACCTGCCTGTGTTCAACACGGTAGCTGATGCACGCGAAGCAACGGAAGCCAACGCATCGGTGATTTACGTGCCGCCGCCATTCGCGGCGGACTCGATCCTGGAAGCGATCGACGCAGAGCTTGATCTTGTGGTTTGTATCACCGAAGGCATTCCAGTTCTGGATATGGTTCGTGTGAAGCGCGCGCTCAAAAACTCTAAAACCCGCCTTGTTGGCCCGAACTGCCCAGGTGTTATTACGCCAGGCCAGTGTAAAATCGGTATTATGCCGGGTCATATCCATAAGCCAGGTAACGTGGGCATTGTATCGCGCTCTGGCACCCTGACATATGAAGCTGTGGCCCAGACAACGGCAGCAGGCCTTGGCCAGTCAACCTGTATCGGTATTGGTGGTGACCCGGTGAACGGCACTAACTTTATTGATTGCCTTGATATGTTCCTTGGTGATGACGACACACACTCGATCATCATGATTGGGGAAATCGGTGGCTCTGCGGAAGAAGAAGCGGCTGAATTTATCAAGCAAAGCAAGGTGAAGAAGCCAATCGCGGGCTTTATCGCTGGTCGTACAGCGCCTCCGGGCCGCACGATGGGCCACGCCGGTGCGATCGTATCTGGCGGTCAAGGCGGTGCTGAAGACAAGATCGAAGCTATGCGTTCTGCGGGCATTATCGTGTCCGATAGTCCCGCTGGCCTTGGTACAACGCTTCTCGAAGCAATTGGTGCTTAACTACTAGAAGAGGGGCGCGGCACAAACCGCCGCGCCAATTTGCCCATGGGTGCAGACCTGGACCGTATCGCTGCTTTAGAAGGCGTAAGCCCGCAGTTTGTTGAATCGCTCTACGAGCAATATGCCGCCGATCCTACCTCCGTAGATCAGGGCTGGCAGGAATATTTCAGTTCCCTGGAAGCTGGTATTTCGACAACAGGCCCTAGTTGGGGCCGAAGCGACTGGCCGCTCAGACCCAATGATGAGCTGACAACGGGCCTCGACGGTTCGGATATGTTCATAGAGGGCAAGGTTAAAGAAGAAAAAGCGTCAGCGGTTTCGGCCGCTGATGTGCGTGCGGCGACAACCGATAGTATCCGGGCGCTGATGATGGTGCGTACTTACCGCGTGCGTGGCCATTTGGTTGCAAACCTTGATCCGCTGGGCCTTGAAGATCGCCCCATGCACCCAGAGCTTGAACCCAGTACTTATGGTTTTGGCCCGGCTGATATGGATCGCCCGATCTTTATGGATGGGGTTTTGGGCCTTGAGACTGCGACAGTTACCGAGATTATTGCGATACTGAAGCGCACTTACTGTTCTAATTTCGGCGTTGAGTTCATGCATATCAACGACGCGGAAGAAAAAAGCTGGATTCAACGCAAGATCGAAGGCCGTGACAAAGAAATCCAGTTCACAGACCGCGGCAAAATCGCAATCCTGAACAAGCTGATCGAAGCCGTTCAATTCGAACGATTCCTTGGTAAAAAATATACAGGCACCAAGCGTTTTGGTCTTGATGGCGGTGAAGCCATGGTGCCCGCTCTAGAAAGCATTATGAAGACTGGCGGCCAAAAAGGCCTTAGGGAAATCGTGATTGGCATGCCGCACCGTGGGCGCTTGAACGTGCTCGCAAATGTGATGCAGAAGCCTTACCGCGCGATCTTCAATGAATTCCACGGCGGCTCTGCCAAGCCCGACGATATTCAGGGCTCGGGCGATGTGAAATATCACCTGGGCACGTCGGCTGACCGTGAATTTGACGGCAATAAGGTACACCTGTCACTGAACGCCAACCCATCGCACCTTGAAGCCGTGAACCCGGTTGTTATTGGGAAAGTGCGCGCCAAGCAGGAACAAAAAGGCGACGCGGATCATAATGATACGCTCTCACTGTTGTTGCACGGTGATGCAGCTTTCGCGGGCCAGGGCATTATTTCCGAGTGCTTCGGTATGTCGGGCCTTCGGGGTTACAACACCGGAGGTACGATCCACTTTATTGTTAATAATCAGATTGGTTTTACCACCAGTCCACAGTTTGCGCGCTCTAGTCCGTATCCTTCTGATGTGGCAAAAATGGTGCAGGCACCGATTTTCCATGTGAACGGTGATGACCCCGAAGCGGTAACATTTGCCACCAAGCTTGCAACCGACTTCCGCATGGAGTTTAAGCGCGATGTGGTGATTGATATGTTCTGTTACCGCCGCTTTGGCCATAACGAATCTGACGAGCCTGCTTTTACGCAGCCTTTGATGTATGCCTCTATCAAACATCATCCAAGCGTGGTGAAGCTGTATGCCGACAAGCTGATCTCTGAGGGAGTGATCACTGCCGAGCAGTTCGCTGGTATGGAAGCTGAGTTTATCAGTTACCTTGAGGACGAGTTTCAAGCCGCCAAGGACTATAAAGTCAATAAGGCCGACTGGTTCGAGGGCAAGTGGCAGGGTTTGGGCCTGGCACACGCGGATCACGAGAAGCGCCGGGCGGAAACAGGTGTGGCCGAGATTATGCTGCGCGAGGTCGGCGAGCAGATCACAAGCTACCCTGAGAAATTCAATATTCACCGCACCCTGAAGCGGGTCCTCGATAATAAACACAAGATGTTCGAGGAAGGCCAAGGCTTTGACTGGGCAACTGCCGAAGCGCTGGCGTTTGGTTCCTTGCTTCGTGAAGGCTACGGCGTGCGCCTTTCTGGCCAGGATTGTGGCCGAGGCACATTCAGTCACCGGCATGCCGTGTTTGTGGACCAGAAAACCGAAGAACGCTTTGTCCCACTGAAGCATATCAACCCGGATGCCCACTTTGAGGTGCTGGACAGCCATCTTTCCGAGTTTGGCGTGATGGGCTTTGAGTATGGATATTCGATGGCGGAACCTAACAGCCTGACGCTGTGGGAAGGCCAGTTTGGTGACTTTGCAAACGGTGCACAGATTATCATCGACCAGTTTATTTGTTCAGCAGAAGCCAAGTGGCTTCGGATGTCGGGACTGGTTCTTTTGCTGCCACACGGTTACGAAGGCCAGGGGCCTGAACACTCCTCAGCCCGTCTGGAGCGCTATTTGCAGCTATCTGCAGAAGACAACTGGCAGGTAGTGAACTGTACGACGCCAGCCAACTATTATCATGTGTTGCGCCGTCAGATGCACCGGACATTCCGCAAGCCTTTGGTGATCATGACACCTAAATCATTACTGCGGCATAAACGCTGTGTGTCGAAGCTTGAAGAATTTGGCCCCGGTTCGCAGTTTCACCGCGTACTGTGGGATAACGCCGAAAATGAAGTTGGCGGTTCTATCAAATTGAAGGCTGACGACAAGATCAAGCGCGTAGTCTTGTGTTCGGGCAAGGTTTATTTCGATATCCTTGATGAGCGTGACAAGCGCGGCCAGGACGATACTTACATCCTGCGTGTCGAGCAGCTTTATCCATTCCCGGAGCATGCGCTTTCCAAAGAACTAGCGCGCTTCAAGAATGTTGAAAATATTATCTGGTGCCAGGAAGAGCCGAAGAATATGGGGTCCTGGAGCTATATCAACGAACCGCTTGAAGATGTGTTCGTGAAACTTGACTTACCTGTGAAGCGACCGCGCTATGCGGGCCGTGTCGCAAGCGCCGCAACTGCAACGGGCCTCGCGTCCAAGCATGCTGCTGAGCAAGCCGCGCTTGTTGAACAAGCACTGACAGAATAATTGAGAGGGCAGGAGCAGACCCAATGGCAATTGAAGAAATTGTAATCCCGCAGATGGGCGAATCCGTCGCCGAAGGCACAATAGGCACATGGCTCAAAGCGGTCGGCGAAGCCGTTGCGCAAGATGAGCCAATCGTCGAAGTCGAAACCGATAAGGTTGCGATGGAAGTGCCAAGCCCTGTGGCTGGTGTTCTTGTGGAACAGATTGTTGCGGAAGGCGATACGGTTGAAATCGGCGCGCTGATTGCCAAGATCGATACGGAAGGTGCGGTTACTGCCGCCCCTAAGCCTGCGGCTGCCCCTGAGGCTGCTCCCGCGCCTGCTGCTGCTGCGGCTCCGACGGCAGGCCCAGCTCCCGCGGCAGCCCCCGCCGCGGCCCTGATGCCTATGTCACCAGCGGTGCGGCGTATCGTTGAGGATTATAACCTCGACCCAATGTCGATTGAGGGCACCGGCAAAGATGGCCGCCTGACCAAGGGCGACGTGATGGGCGCGATTGAAAGTGGCAAGGCCCGCGCTGTAGCAGCCCCAGCGGCCCCAGCGCCAGTTGCTGATACCGGACCGCGGGAAGAGCGGGTGAAAATGACCCGCCTGCGTAAAACAATCGCAACCCGCCTCAAGGATGCGCAAAACACCGCGGCGATGCTGACCACGTATAATGAAGTGGACATGTCAGCCGTGATGGCAGCACGCGCCAAATACAAAGATCTGTTCGCCAAGAAGCATAATATCAAACTAGGCTTTATGAGCTTCTTCACTAAGGCATGCTGCCTAGCGCTCAAAGAACTGCCTGCAGTGAATGCGCAGATTGAAGGCGAAGAGATTGTGTACCGGAACTATGCCAATATCGGCGTGGCGGTATCGGCTCCGAACGGCCTTGTTGTGCCTGTCCTTAAGGATGCGCAGGATATGAGCTTCGCTGACACCGAGCTGACAATCGCTGGCTTTGGCAAGAAAGCCCGCGACGGCAAGCTGACGGTTGCTGATATGCAGGGCGGTACGTTCACTATTTCGAACGGTGGTATCTTCGGTTCGTTGATGTCAAGCCCGATCCTGAACGCGCCGCAGTCGGGCATTCTTGGTATGCATAAAATCCAGGAGCGCCCGGTTGTGGAAAACGGCCAGATCGTGATCCGCCCGATGATGTATCTGGCGCTTTCGTATGATCACCGCGTCATTGATGGCCGTGAGGCTGTAACTTTCTTGGTGCGCGTTAAAGAGGCACTCGAAGACCCAACACGCCTTCTTTTGGATATGTAAGGCTGATGGCTTTGTAAAAGAATTTCAATGGGTGGGAGCTGGTAAGAGCCTCCACCCATTCTTGTAAATAATAAGGGACAAAATAATGCCTGACCTATTTGATGTAGTTGTAATTGGTGCTGGTCCTGGTGGTTATGTTGCCGCAATCCGTGCCGCGCAGCTAGGCCTCAAAACAGCCTGTGTTGAGAAGCGCGAAACGCTGGGGGGTACGTGCCTCAATGTTGGCTGTATGCCATCCAAAGCGCTCTTGCATGCTTCGCATCTTTATGAAGAGGCACAGCATGATTTCGAAAAGTTCGGTCTTAGCGTCAAGGGCCTTGATTATGATATTGAGAAGATGCTAGCCGCCAAGGACGAAACGGTAAAAGGCCTCACGGGCGGTATTGAATTCCTTTTCAAGAAAAACAAAATCGAGTGGATCAAAGGCGCGGGTAAATTCACCGCGAAAGACACCATCGAAGTTGCGCTTAATGAGGGTGGTTCACGCACTATCACTGCGAAAAATACTATTATTGCGACTGGCTCTGATGTTGCTGTTTTGCCGGGCATGGAAATCGACGAAAAGGTTGTTGTATCTTCGACTGGTGCTCTTGACCTGAACCCTGTGCCAAAAAGCATGGTTGTGATCGGCGGCGGGGTGATCGGACTTGAGCTTGGTTCTGTATGGCGTCGTTTAGGGGCAGAGGTAACCGTGGTCGAATTTATGGATCAGGTGTTGCCGGGCATGGATATGGAAGTCCGCAAGAACTTTGGTCGTATGCTCAAAAAGCAGGGTATGAAGCTCAACCTTTCAAGCAAAGTGACATCGGTTGAAAACACGGGTAAAGGCGCGAAAGTCACCTTCGAGCCGGTCAAGGGCGGTGAAGCCCAAACCATTGAAACCGATGTGGTTTTGGTGGCGGTTGGACGCCATCCTTACACGTCAGGCCTGGGCCTGGAGGTGATTGGTGTTGAGATGGATGAGCGTTCGCGCATCAAAACCAGTCATGATTTTTCGACCAATGTACCGGGCGTTTATGCAATCGGTGATGTGATCGTCGGCCCGATGCTGGCGCACAAAGCCGAGGATGAAGGTGTTGCGGCCGCAGAAAATATCGCAGGCCTCACGGGTTATGTGAACCATGATGTGATCCCTGGTGTTGTGTATACTTACCCTGAAGTGGCGTCTGTCGGCAAAACCGAAGAGGAATTGAAGGACGCAGGCATCGCTTATAACAGCGGCAAATTCCCCTTTACTGCCAACAGCCGCGCGAAGGCCAATATGGCGACCGAAGGTTTTGTGAAAATTCTCGCGGATAAAGCAACGGACCGTGTGCTCGGCGTACATATCATTGGATCAGACGCAGGCAATATGATTGCACAGGCGGCCACAGCGATGGAGTTTGGTGCTTCTGCTGAGGATATTGCTCTTACCTGCCATGCGCACCCCACTGAAACTGAAGCGGTGAAAGAAGCTGCACTTGCTGTCCACAAGCGCCCCATTCATATGTAAGTTTCAAGTGCAACTAATTGAAAAGCCTCGGTTTTAACCGAGGCTTTTTTTTGCCTGAAGTTCACAGGCTTGCCAGGAAGTACTACCTAGGGGTGGTGCTTGTTAAGTAATTATTAACTAAGTAATCATAGATTCAATTGCGCAGAAATACTCCGAATCGAATTATTATTTCAACGATCGTTGTTTTTCGGAAAAATCTCCTCAAAATTCTCTCATAACTAGATAAAATTAAATCGTAAGTTTATGTAAGCGCTGTCATGCATGTTTGTGATTGACGTACGACCTTAAGTTTAATATTGCCCGAAAGGACGTGGGGGTGTTGGGTCGCGTGGGGCGGCCATACGCGACACTATATTTTATGAAATTCCAAGCTTGGTTTTTGGGGATAGTTGGGATGAGTCGTTTTAGTGTAGATTACCGTTCAATGCGGGCTTTGGTGGCTCTTTCGAATGTGCAGCTCGCGGAGTATATCTGGCATTTCTTAAAGGATAACGGCGCGGAGACTGTGCAACTTGCGCATCATTCCAAGGACGCTGTTAGTCGAATGCGTGATTTTGAATTCACGCACTTTTTTGTGGGGCATCATCTGGAAGAATTCGGCGGATCGGATTTTGCCCGCTTTGTTCGCATGAGCAACGGAGCTGTTGCGGAAGCACCGATCATTATGATCATGTCGAACCCGGATCGGGGAAAAGTACTTGAAAGCCGAGATGCTGGCGTGACCGAGATCATGAGCATTCCCTTTACGGGGCTACAGCTTGAGGAGCGCCTTGGGCACATGCAGTCCAAGCCCAAGGAATTTATTCGCACCAGCACGTATCTTGGCCCCAATCGCCGCCGCTTGAAGGCGCAAGCCTACCGTGGTCCCGAACGCCGCAAGGGTATTCGGGTGGCGCATCTGCAGAAACAGGGCATGGCACCTGTGTCTGCTGCCAGTTAACAAGCTGGCGGCATTTTGGAAGGAATTCAGCGGCTTTTTAACCACCGTTTTTATGCTGCTCGTTCAACGCGGCACTGATAGCAATTGTAACGCGCGGTACGGATATGCAGATACTCCACGGCGTTGTTTTCCAATAGCGCTTCGCAGCGTTCTTCGATTTTTGCAACCGGCACCACCTCGGCGGCCATATATTGTATGCGGTGGTCTTTGCTGTAACCGCGCACGATAACCCTGTCCCAGTGACCGAACATTTCAGGCAGCCCCGCATCTGGTGCGTGTCGTTCGCATTCCCGGCTATGCAGGAAAACAGGGCCTAACTCTGCATAGGGCTGCAATTCGTCAAAGGGGCGGTAGGCAAGTACCAGCATGTCCGCGCCTTTTTCGATGGGTTTTTGGCAGTGTCGGCAGGGATTGCTGGATCCGTGCGCTGTATGAACCTCGGGTTTCTGGTTGTTGGCATCCAAACCGCCGCGCTGAAAGTGGCGGGCTTCTTCCGTTGGCATGGCGATGATTTTTAAGGCTGTCATGACTTGTTTCCTTTCTGCTTTGCCTTGCTATGTTGGGTCTGAGGGCAAGCGGGATCGGGCGCACAAATCCTGTGCGGAATTATTGCTTCAGCTTTCGGGAGGGGGCTTAGAGTGGCAACAGTGCACCTTCATGCTGCAATAGCCATTCTTTACGGTTTAGCCCGCCCGCATAACCAGTAAGGCTGCCATCAGCCCCGATAACCCGGTGACAGGGGTGAATAAGCGCCACAGGGTTGCGCCCGTTGGCGCGCCCTACGGCACGAGGGCTGGAGGCTAATTGTTTCGCCATAGCCCCATAGCTGGTGGTATTGCCCGCAGGGATCGTCTTTAGGTACGCCCATACCTGTTTTTCATAGGCAGTGCCTTCTGGCGCAGTGTTCAGGTACTGAAGGGCTTCGCTGTCGCCGCCGAAATAAGCTGTAAACTGTGCGACTATCTGCGCATCGCATGGGCCATTTTTTACATGTGCTCCACCGTAATAGCGGCCAAGTTGCCGCGCGACCCGGCTGTCATGGTCAGCAAATTCGCAGATAACGACAGTCTTGCCGTCCTGGGCTATAATCAGGTCCCCGATCGGGGTATCAAGCCTGGATACAATCAGTTCAGTCTGCATGGCTTTTTCTCCATTCGCTGGGGCTTTGCTGGTAGCTCGCCTTGAAGGCGTCGTTGAAACGCCTCAGGCTCTGAAATCCTGCGGCATACGCTACATCTGCAATGGTGCTCTCGTTGTCCGACAGCAAGGAAACCGCAAGTCCCAGCCGATTTTCCATTTTTATATCCATCGGGCTTTTGCCCAGATGGGTTTTGAACAGCCGCCTCAGATGCCGGTCGCTTACGCCGAGCTTGTCTGACAGCGCAGCAAGGCTTTCTGGCCCGTCGCCCTGAGCCAGAAGCCTTAAGGCGCGCGAAATGGTGGCTCCGGTGCCTTCCCAGGCAGGGCTGCCCGGCCGACTTTCCGGGCGGCAGCGCTTACAAGCCCTGAAACCCGCAAGTCGCGCAGTATTGGCGTCTGCAAAATAGAGCACATTTTGTGGCTTGGGTTTTGGCGCAGGGCAAATAGGCCTGCAATAAATACCCGTTGACGTGACGCCAAAAAACAATTGCCCATCATACCGTTTGTCGCGGTTTACAAGGGCTTCATAAAGGATATGTCGTGGCTGTGTATTCATAAGCTTACTATAGCGTGCGGCTTCCAATAATACTCGCCATTTTCGGACTTGGACTTGTGGCTGATTTTGCGGGGGCAAGCGGATTTGCCAATAAGTTGCGTTTTTCGCTTTCGCCCCCTATCGTTGGCAATCAGTTCGCCGCCGGGAACATGCATGCAAGGTTATTTAACGCTCGCAACAGGATCACAGCTTTATTTTGAGGCAGCGGCAACGCTTGCGCTATCGGTGAAACTGAACGACCCTTCCCGGCCAATATCGCTTTTGTGCGACGATCCCGAAAAATTACCAAAGGAATTTCGCAGCTTTTTCGATCAGATGATCGAACTGCCGCCGCACCGTGCCTATAGCGGCTGTGGTGACAAGATTCGCATGCCGCTTTTTAGCCCCTACGCCGAGACCATGTTTATGGACAGCGATTGTATTGTCGTTAAGGCGGATATGGACCGACACTGGCAAAAAATGTCTGCTGATTTTTGGGGTATGCTTGGCGAAAACTCAACAGATGGCCACTGGTACGGCAAGTCCATTAAAAGGCTGATGCGGGCTGAGGGTGTCCCTTTTGTGGTGCAGATGAACAGCGGAGTTTTCTATTTCAGGCAGGGGGTGAAGCTAAATAAATTCGTCGCAGCGGCAATGGCAATCGCTGAGGCCGATACATCTGAAATCCAAATCGGGCATAAAGGGGTGATGCATCATCTGGCAGACGAACCAATCTGGGGTGTTTTGATGGCGCGGCGCGGCATACGGCCAATAGAATACCGTCCCGAGGAAGGCATTGTCTCTGTTTCAACGTATTTGGCGAAAAATATCAAAGTTGATGCTTTTGGTGGAGCCTGCGAAATAACGAAAAGCCTGGGCTTTCGCTTGTGGGGGCGTTTTATCTCAAAGGGTTGGGTCCGGCATTATCCTTCTGTGCCGCACTTTGTCGCGTTTGGCCCGCATGCGTTATATGCGAAGGCAGCCAATGAACTGCGTCGCCATTTCAAAATGCCTTTTGTTTCGCTAGAAAAGAAATAGCCTAAGTTAAAGCCCACCAAATAGGCGCCCAGCAAGCAACAGCAAAATAGCCATAAACAGGAAAGGCTTCAGCGCAAGCCGTGGTAATGGCAACCCTTCCTTGACGATGCGAAAATGAACACCAGAAGCTTTGGCGTTAAACAATATCGAAGCGAGAGCGGCGGCAACTGCCATGTAAAAGGCAATCGACTGGTCTGCAAAGGATGCTCGCAGTAGAAAAAGCGCATAGAGGATCAGAAAACTCAATAAGGCCATAGAGCCATGGAGCGTTATCAAAATCCAGCCGCGCAGGCGCTCATAATCATTGGGGTGGGGCATGGATGTCTGTTGCTTTCTGCTTGTGGGTTGCGCCTAGCTACGCCGGAAGGCTTTATCATATACGTTCTTGAGGTGGGCACTATCAACCTCTGTATAAATCTGGGTGGCCTTTAGGTCTGCGTGGCCCAGCAGCTCCTGGATTGTTCTTAGGTCACCGCCGCGCGACAGCAGGTGGGTGGCGAAACTGTGTCGCAGGGCGTGCGGTGTTGCTGTGTCGGGTAAACCAAGCGCGAGCCGTACCTTTTGCATTGAAGCCTGTATGGCTCGGGCACCCAGTCGCCCGCCGCGGATACCGCGAAACAGAGCGTCCTCAGGTGCTAAAGGGTGTGGACAGAGCTGTATGTAAGTATCGACTGCGCTGTGTACCAGGGGCAGTACGGGAACTATACGTTCCTTGCCGCGCTTGCCCATGATGCGCATGGTCTCGCCTTTGGGTTTGTCGTTGGCATTAAGTGCCAGCGCTTCCCCTATTCGCAGGCCGCATCCATACAGCAGTGTAACCACTGCGATATCGCGCGCGGCCACCCAGTTGTCTATAGCAAAATCCCCTACTGTCTCGATCACTGATCGCGCCCCTTCTTCGGTTAGGGGGCGGGGGACTTTGTGAGGCAGTTTGGGGCCTTGCACCGCTTTAATCGCGTCAGTTTCGATGCCTTCGACACGAGCCAGATAACGGTAGAAATTGCGGATCGATGATAGCGCTCGCGCTGTTGTGCGCGCTGATACATTCTCGCGTCTGCGATGCGCCAGAAACGCACGGAAATCTCTGACGGAAAGACTGGCCAGCAGCGGGAGCGTTAAAACTGTTTCTTTGTAACCGCGCAGGAAGGCCACGAAATCGCCAATGTCGCGGCTGTAGGCATTCACTGTATGGTGGGAAACACGTTTCTCGCTGATAAGATAACGTCGCCAACCTTCGATGGCTGCGGAGGCATCTGCAGCAAGGCACTCAAGGGCGTCGTTGGTCAGGAAGGCAGGCGTGTCTTCTGTCAAGGTCAGGCGTCCGGATAGCGGAGGTGGCCCAAAAACCGTGATAAAGACGGAACGTTTTCGAAGGCTTTGCGCATCTGGTATTTCGTGGTCTCGATTTTCATCACATCTTCGATGCGGCGATCAAGAAAAGCCCAAGTGTCTGCGAAATCTTCGCTTTCGTCGCTCAGCCAATAAAGGAGCACAGCACTATAAACGGCACTGAGGGTCATGCGTTTGGTGTACCAATTGTGGTCACTTGAAGTATCGCCTGCTGCGCGCCACATAGTGTCGGCGATTTTCCACAGCGCCTTTGGGCCCATTGCCAGATTTTGCGGCAGTGCCATCACGGCCATACTGCGCCGCGCTACCTCGCGCGTATTGATGCCCAGTTCAAGCCGGGTTCGGATTGCGGTGGTGATGCGGTCCCGGATTTTCATCGACGGTAGGTCTTTTTCGATAAGCGCCTTGATAAGCGCCTCGTCTTCTACCGCCAGATGCTCTTCAAGCGCTTCAAGCGGGCCGCGTGGGTAAGCCAGTTCCGCCATTTCATGGCTGATGCCAATATCTTCAGCAGCTAATTTGAGCGCGGGCGCGGTCCAGCCGTCAAATGCCACATGCGACAACATTGCTGCAAGAAGCGGGCGTCGCAATTCTTCCGGTGTCATGTCGGGTCTGCCGTTGTCACTGGTTTTCTGATTGCTCATAGTGCTGGCTTCTTCGATTCGCAGAAATACTGTTTTTACGGCCATACTTGTAACATCGATTCCCCTGCTGTGCGAGGGACATAGTGCCGCATTTTGCCATTATTCATCATATCTGCTATAGTATGGGCAGATTGGGAAGCTTTTGTGGGCTTGTTTGGCTACCGCAAGGGCTTTTGCGTGTTTTAACTTGTGTGCCAACAATAGCTTTGTTATACGGCGCGTGCCCAGCGAGTGTGCGCCCGACTTGCCACTTGCTAATTTTGGCTTTGAAAGGAGTGAGAAACCCATGGAGGTTTCCGTTCGGGATAATAATGTGGACCAAGCACTGCGTGCTCTGAAGAAAAAACTTCAGCGTGAAGGTGTTTACCGCGAAATGAAAATGCGTCGCTTTTACGAAAAGCCATCTGAAAAGAAGGCTCGTGAGCAGGCTGCGGCTGTTCGTCGTGCACGTAAACTGGAACGTAAGCGCCTTGAGCGTGACGGTCTGGTAGCGCGTAACCGTTAATTCGGTCTAACGACACAGAATTAAAAACCCTTCGGAGCGTGATGCCCGAGGGGTTTTTTCTTTGGGTTATTCTAAGCTTAAAACCTGGGCCAAAATATGAGGGCAGCTAATGGCCTGAATTTCGACAGGCTGAGTTTTGTGGCCTGAATTTTGCCAATCTGAATTTTGCCAATCTGAGTTTTACCGGCCTGAAAACTGCTGTTGAAATCTGAGACCTGTGCGGTCAGCCAATATTGCGGGCACCGAAACCATGCTGGGCTATCAGTTCATCCGCCGCTGGGCCTTCCAATACTTCCGGCATGCCCAGAAGTGTGGAGGGTTCGCGGGTGTCTTCGGCAATTGTCAGGAAGACGCCATAAAGAGGGTGGCTGCTAAGGACCAGATAGTTCCTGAGACCGCCGTCAATTCTGACAAAATAGCGCGCTGTGCCGCTGCGGATTGCTTCCATTGCCTCTTTGGTGGAGATTTTCCATTGGGTGCCGCTGGGCAGCCGTCCGCCGATATGGCTGATTTGCTGTTGCGGGCGCTGAGAAAGGTCTTTCAGCACAAATTCGATTTCATGAGAACTGTTCATTCTGCATCCATACTCAATAGTTAATTGGTGCAGCCTGATATTTTCTTTTGAATTTAACTGTATAGTGCCGTTTGTGTAAAGGGATGAAATTATACCAAGTATTTGTAATAGCTTGAAAATTTACGTTTAATTTTAATGAATTTGCACTTTTTAGACTCGCGGCGATTTCCAGAGCACGACCGAAAGAAAAGGGCGACCAAAAGGCCGCCCCAAGGAATTTTAGACTCTTTATAGTTATTCTTTAGATGTCGAACTTGATGCCCTGTGCAAGTGGTAGTTCGCGGCTGTAGTTGACCGTACTCGTTTGGCGGCGCATGTATGCCCGCCATGCGTCGGAACCGCTTTCGCGGCCACCGCCCGTTTCTTTTTCGCCGCCGAAGGCTCCGCCGATTTCGGCACCCGATGTACCGATGTTCACGTTGGCGATACCGCAGTCAGAACCCGAAGCCGCGATAAAGGCTTCTGCTTCACGTACGTCTGTCGTGAAGATTGAAGACGATAGGCCTTGCGGTACAGCGTTCTGGGTTGCGATGGCATCATCCAGATCAGTGTATTTGATGATATACATGATCGGAGCGAAGGTTTCCTCGCACATGCTGGCTGTTTGGCTGTCGAGCTCAACGATGGCCGGGTTCACATAGTAGCCTTCAGGGTATTCGCCTTCAAGTGCGCGGCCACCGCCGGTGATAGTGCCGCCTTCAGCACGCGCGTCTTCGAGGGCTTTTTCCATCGCTTTAAAGGACATTTCGTCGATCAATGGACCAACCAGCGTGCCTTTTTCAAGCGGGTCACCGATACGGATGCCTTCGTAAGCTTTTTTGAGGCGCGGTACAAGGTCGTCGTAAACGCTTTCGTGCACGATTACGCGGCGCGTTGACGTACAGCGTTGGCCTGCGGTGCCAACAGCACCAAACACGATACCTGGGATTGCCATGTCGAGGTCCGCAGAAGGCGCGACGATGATGGCGTTGTTGCCGCCAAGTTCAAGGATGCATTTGCCGAAGCGTTCCGCCACACGTGGACCAACTTGGCGACCCATACGTGTTGAACCAGTAGCTGAGATCAGCGGCACACGCTTGTCGTCTACCATCTGTTCACCGATGTCGCGCATGCCCAGGATAACGGAAGACAGGCCTTCAGGAGCGTCATCACCGAATTTTTCCACCGCACGATCAAACAGAATCTGACACGCGGCTGCTGTCATTGGGGTTTTCTCTGACGGCTTCCAGATGCAGCTATCACCGCAAATGATTGCAAGCGCTGTGTTCCAGGACCAAACCGCGACCGGGAAGTTGAAAGCCGAGATAATGCCAACCGGGCCAAGTGGTTGCCAGTATTCGCGCATATGATGGCCTGGGCGCTCGGACGCAATCGTCAGGCCATGAAGCTGACGGGAAAGACCAACCGCGAATTCGCAGATGTCGATCATTTCCTGAACTTCACCTTTACCTTCCTCAAGGATCTTACCGCATTCAGCCGTTACAAGCGCACCGAGTGCGTCTTTATGTTCGCGCAGTTCTTCACCAAGTAAACGCACCAGTTCACCGCGGCGCGGCGCAGGCACAGAACGCCACGCTTTGAAAGCTTCGTCGGCTTTGGCGATTTTGGCATCAACGCTGTCGCGAGTGTCCATCTGTACGCGGCCCATCAGCCCGCCGTCGATTGGAGAATATACCTCCAGATCACCCGTTTCGAATTGAACCGGGTCGATGCCCAGTTGGTTAAGGATGTCAGCTACACGTGCTTGCATCATAATTACTCCTTCAAACTTATAAATTTCTAAGGCCCGAAAGCGTGGCTGTTGGGCCAATTGCTTCCGGGTCAATTGTGATTTCGATGAGGGCAGGCCCTCCGGCTTTTCTTGCAGCAGCGAGGGCTGCTGGAAATTCTTCTGTGGTATCAACACGGGCGGCATGCAGGCCAAAGCTTTCAGCAAAGGCAACAAAGTCCGGGTTGGTAAGCTCGGTCCCGGAAACGCGGGCTGGATAGTCGCGTTCTTGGTGCATGCGGATGGTGCCGTACATGCCGTTATTAAATACGAGGAAAATAACGCCAGTATTGTAGCGCGCGGCTGTTGCCAGTTCCATCGCGCTCATCATAAAACAACCATCGCCCGCGCAGGCGAGCACGGTTTTTTCTGGATATACAATCTTGGCTGCAATCGCTGCTGGCACGCCGTAACCCATTGCCCCAGAGGTCGGGGCAAGCTGGGTTGGAAAGGCGCGGTAGCGGTTAAACCTGTGCAGCCAGGCCGCATAGTTACCAGCGCCGTTACAGAAGATAGTATCGTCAGGCAACACTTCGTTCATATGTGCATAAAGGTCGGCAACTTTTACAGCGCCAGGATTGTCTGTCGGTGTTGTCCAGGCTTCGAATTCAGCGCGGGCCTCAGCCGTGCGGTTTGCCCATTTTGGCGCACTTTCAAGCTTCATATCCGCGAGCGCGGGCGCAATTGTCTGCGGGGTTGCGTTGATTGCCAAGTCAGGCTGGTACACGCGGCCCAGTTCTTCAGCGCCCTGGTGCATATGGATAAGGGTTTGCGACGGTACTGGCACCTCAAGGCGACCATAACTGCCTGTTGTCATCTCACCGAGGCGGGAACCAAGCACCAACAGCACATCGGCATCCTGCATGCGCTTCACGAGTGCCGGATTTGCCCCGATACCCATGTCGCCAATATAATTGGGATGGTTATTGTTGAAGCGATCCTGGCAGCGGAAGGAAACAGTTACCGGCAGGGTATTGTTTTCCGCAAAGGTCTGGATTTGATCGACCGCTGCCTTATTCCAGCCGCTGCCACCGAGCATCACAAGAGGACGCTCCGCCTGTTCCAGAAGGGTTTTCAATTCGGCAAGAAATTGATTGGAAGGATAAGCAAGGGCCGGCTTATAGGGCACTGTAGGTTGGTGCTCGCAAAGCTGCCTAAGCATATCCTCTGGAAGGGCGAGGGCCACAGGCCCCGGCCGGCCGGATGTCGCCACCCGGAACGCACGACCTACATATTCTGCGATCCGGGAAGCGTCATTGATTTCCGCTGTCCATTTAGTGACTTCGGAAAGGAAGCGGCGATAGTCGATTTCCTGAAAGGCCTCACGCTCAACCTGATCAGCCGCCACCTGGCCAATGAGCATGATCATAGGTGTGCTGTCCTGAAACGCTGTGTGCAGGCCGATGGTGGCGTGCGTGGCGCCTGGCCCGCGTGTTACGAAGCAGATTCCAGGTTCGCCAGTCATTTTGCCGTAGGCCTCTGCCATATTGGCGGCACCTGCCTCGTGGCGGCAGGTGATGAACTCAAGATTGCCCTTGGTATCGTGCAGCGCATCAAGGGCCGCGAGATAACTTTCGCCAGGCACACCAAAGGCGGTCTTGGCACCGTTCGCGAGTAGCGCTTCAATAAGCGCTTGGCCGCCTGTTATCTGACCATCCATAATTTGCTGGTTTGTCATCTCTATTTCCTCAGATGTCGATATTTTCAGAACGCATGGTTACACCGGCATCTATCAGGCCGCGAAGCCATTTTTTTGCTTCCATAGGGTTGGTAAGAGCAGCGTGCACACCCGGCTCAAACGAACCGCGCAGGATGGCTTTTGCCCCCTCTGCTACTGTGAGCGATACCGTACGTGCCATTGCTGTTTGCCAGCCACTGCCAACCTCGTCAAGCGCTAGCGAGGCAGACCAAATCTCTTTCCCGTTATCGTCTCGGGCGGTGAGTGCTACATACAAGACAACTCTGTCTTCTTCGTCGTCTGCATAGCGGTGATCGTTCCATAGCTGTTCGGACAGCGCTTTCAAATCGTCTGCGTCAGAATGTTCAACCTGAGTGAAGATGTCAGTCCAAGCCTCTTTCCAGCCGCCAAGGCGTAGCGTACCGCGTACAAATGTATGTAGGTTTGTTTCATTTTCCAGCCCGTATTCCTCAATATAAGGCAGGCTGTTACGATTCGGATATACTTCAAATGCCTCACCGGCGATATCCAGTTCGGACACATCGTGCCATACTTTTTCAATGGTACGTTCTTCGCCTTCTTCGATGCATTGGGCAGGGTTTGTCAGCGCCTTCAATACACCAAACGGGGTCCAGGAAAATTTGTAAGTGAAATCTGTTTTCTCAACAGGTACACCGCCGCAGTGCGAGACAAATTCGATTCTGTGGCCCTTGCCAAGTATATCTGCGTCGCGTGCAGCGTTTACGAGAATATGGGCAAACAAATGATCGATGCCCGGATCGAGCCCAACTTCGTTCACAAATGCTAACGCATGCGCCTTGGCAGCGCCGTCAAGCGCGGCCATTGCTTCGTCGACATAACTTGAGGTCACTAAATGAGTGCCAGTCTCAAGCGCGATGTCCGCCATTGCGATATGCAGGGTTGCAGGCAACATGGAAACGATGATGTCACCAGCCGTCATGTGGTTTTTAAAGTTTTCCACTGAGCCTCTGTCGCCGAGATTAAGTGTTTCAATGCCAAAGCCTTTGCCTGCAGGCATTTGTGCCAGCAACATTTTTGCACGCGTATCAGCCATGTCCCAAATAGTGACACTATTTGTTTCAGCCGCGAGTGCAACAAGGCCGGGGCCTGATGCGAGGCCTGCACCGATCCAGTGGATATGCTTACCGTCTGTCATACTAAGAAGCCTTACGTTTTGTCATTGACTCGCAGGCTTGCCGAAAAGCTGCGCCGCACGCAACCCAAACCGGATCCTTTTTCAAGTCCGTGAGTGATTTGAGGAACGGCAGCATAAGTCCGGCGAACTCAATGCTTGATTCTGTCGGCAGCAAAGAGGGCAGGTTGTCGATCGCGATTAAATGCACATCACCAGCCTTGGCCTTGATTGAAATGGCAGGCGTATTCCAGCACGTTGGTGCACCGTAAAGCGGTAGCGGATTGAAAGAACTTTTGGGGTCGCAGGAAACGTCAGAGATAACCGCAAGGCGGCCGCCAGCCTCCAGGTGTTCTTTGGCCAGGAACGGCGGGATCGTATCCGCGATAAAAGCGCAGTTGATAAGGATATCGTGGCTAAGGATCGCGGCGCGGTCCAGGTCAGTGGTTTCCTTGCGCCCCCAGCGCGTGACTTTGACGCCGTGGCGTTCAAGGATTTCTGCTGCACCAACGCCGCTGCGGCCAGCCGCGCCAATCACCAGTGCCGTTGGTGCTGTTGAGTTACCTGCATGGTTTTTGATCAGGTTGTCGAGCGCTTTGGCGCTTTCAAAGGGTGTCAGGCCCTCATTGATATAGGAGACACGCCCGGCTTTGCGGTCGTACCATTGTAACAAGGCAAGCGCTGCACCCATGTAACCGGCCCAATAGCCAAAGGCGACAACACGTTTGCCGCTCTCTTTTGTCATATATTCAATGTCAAGGAGCGAGCCGCCGCCGCGTTGGAACCGTGTGAGCAGGCCTTGCCAGCCTTGCTGTTCTTTATAGACATGCCCAAAATAAATGTGAGCGTGTTTTAAGGAGGGCGGAGTTTCAGGCAGCTCTTTCAAACCCAGGATAACAGCGTCTTTTGGTGCCTTTTCCCATGCGCCGGGCTCGGCCATTATGCAGCCAGCAGCTTCATACAGAGAATTTTCATAGATACGTTTTTTAGATTTTTCGACCACAATAGTGATGCCTGCGTCGATTAGCTCTTTTGCGCCTTCCGGCAGCAAAGGGGTGCGCCGTTCGGTGATGCGAGCCTCTTCGCGAAGCCAAAGCGTTAGTTTTGCCATTCTGCCACTCATATACAGATTTTGTTTATGTCCCACACGAAGTTTAAGTGTGAAAGTGATGGCTAAGAATAGCAATATGGTATATAAATGTCGTCAAATTAACGGAATTTATTAATTATTTCCGGTAAATTGCCGTGAATATGCTGCTCGGCCCCTAGCCTGGTTGTGGGGGTGGCGCTTGTGGTGAGAGGCTGCGCATGGATGCGACAGACGAAAAATTATTGAAATTATTGACGACGAACAGCCGGGAAGGCACTTCGTCGCTGGCCCGCAAACTTGGGCTGTCCCGTTCGACGGTGCAAGACCGTATCAATAAGCTTGTAAGCCGCAAGATTATTGCAGGATTTACCGTGAAGCAGCATGCTGACTATGAGGGAAAGCTTATTTCCGCGCATGTCCTCTTGTCGATCGACCAAAAGTATGCCCAGCAGGCGATTGGCCTGATGAAAACCCACGCACCGATCAAAACACTTTACGTCGTAAGTGGGGCCTATGATCTGATCGCAATCGTTAAAGCGCCAACGATGGAGGAGATCGATGAGACGCTTGATTTCATTCTGGCGATTAACGGTGTCAATAAAACTACTACGTCGCTTGTTTTGTCAGCAAAAAAAGAAACCTGATGCTTTATCGTACAAAAGACGATTGATGCGGTTGAAAACCGCAGCAACGGCTCTGAAGGCCACCGCCGAGTTGAAAAGATTGCGGGGGATTAATCCTTCAAGGCAATTTCGACAATTCCCATTTTAAGCAAAATGGCGATTGCTCTTTGCGCTTTCGCTTCTCCCTGACGAAGGGTGATCGCGATGCGTTTTACGGAAGCGGGACCAATTGCCGCCGTCGTATCCAAAATTAACTGAATTTCATCCTCTTGAGGAAGTGCAGATACGGACATCTGAAAAATATCAAGGGTCTTCAGTTTTTTATAGTGGCTAAGTGGTTGTTTCACCGCGATCTGCACCCGCGTCTCGGAGGTAACAAATTGTGTAGGATAGCCTTCAAAGGCGATTGACGGAGGAAGGCGGGCGGGGGAGCACTTGGGCGCTTTTTCGATCAATGCTTTCAGGTTGGGGTTGTGTAAGGCTGAGTGTCTGCGTGCCGACAAGTCTTGCCACAGCTCCTCATACTGTTGATAGACAACCCGCCAATCATAGAAAGTGTGAGCCCGTTCCAAACCCTTCTTACCCATGGTTTTTCGTAGGTCGCTATTGTTCACCAACTGGAGGGCTCTGTCGATAAATTGGCCAATATCTATGCTGGTCAGTAGTGATGTTTCCGCGCAGTAGCGGCCATATACAAGCGAAGATTCATAATTTTTTGCGAGCGCACTGGTATTGGAAGCCATCGCGGATCGAATTCTAAAGCCTTGTTCCCCGTCTTCCATAAGGCTTTTATAACCATCCCAATCTGAAATAAGAACCGGCAGCCCCGCTGCTTGTGCTTCGATCGGTGTAATACCAAAAGTTTCCTGCAGATTGTCGCTCAGGGATACAAATATGTCAGCGCCTGCCCAACAATGATCACGGGCGATGAAATCACGGCCATCAACGAACCTGTAATTAAGGTCAGGGCAAATTTCTTTGCGGGTGTCATCGGCCATTTTTTGGAAAGAATCGTTCGTATACCACCCGCATTCAATAAGGGTGACTTTCTTGTCGCTGCGTCTGGCGACCTCAGCCAGCCCTTGATACATAGGGAATGGATGTGATTTTACCCAAGGGGACAGGCGGCCAACATAAAGAAAAACAATTTCATCATCAGTGATTCCGTGGAATTCACGCCCCTTGGCTCGTTTTTCCACGCTAGGGCTAAAGTCCTCTGTGTGGATGCCAAGCGGGATAACAGGTAACTGGCAGGTGGCAGTTTGTACCGTTGTGCCGAAGCGCCAGGCGATATAGTCACCCTCCGCTTCCAGAATGTTTTTTACCGTGGCACGAACCGCTGGCGACGTGCAAATCAGTGCGTCCCAAGGCATCACCGGCGCGGTGGCTAATTCGCGGATAAGGTCCATGGCCCCGTGGGTTGCGGTTGTATGGGTAACGCCGCACAGGCTATAGGCGTTGATACCTGCCCGAAGGCGAAGGTACGCTGCCGTGCGTAGATTTGGATCTGGCAAATAAAAAGTGCCAGCTTCTTTTAAAAGATCCACACGACCTGACTGAATCCACCGTGTCTCAAGCCCTGGCCGCATCTCACCGACCATTTCCCTGAATAGCTCGATAGATTCTTGTTTGCCTGTATAGCCAGCGACATACTCTGTCGCCGGGTCACTATGTTCGGTAACGGCGCGCAGGAAAGCCTCGCCCGCCATTTGGCGTCCCTGTGTTTTATATTTTGGCGAGTATCCGTCTGGCTCAAAGAGTATGGCCAGTTTGGCTTTTTTTTCTGTCATATCAAAAAAATATCTCAAGCTAATTAAGGGGCGAGCCTAATGAATTCGCCGTGATTTGTCTATGCATAGCATACCAACCGTGCAGATCGTTTTGTGGGTATAACAAAGTCTCGCGGTTTTCTCACTCAAGCGTGAAAAAGGGTGAATGCAAACTTTCCTTTGCGGGTGTTACATATGGCCTACTATAGTTGGTTTTATGATCAGATAGGGCACTGAATTGAATAGTATTTCCACCCCCAGTCCGGTTGTTGCAAAGCAGTTGCGCACTGATGCGGCTTATGGCCGTAGCACTGCTGTGGCACCTGGCGTTGATCTGGTTCTTGCGGCTAACCCAAAAGATTATACCGGACCCGGAACAAATACATATATTATTGGTGCTGAGGTGGTTTGGATTATTGATCCTGGCCCCAATAATACAGCGCATATCTTGGCGGTTCTTGAGGCGGTTGGAAGTCGGGCGGTTGCGGGTATTTTTGTAACGCACAGCCATTTGGACCACAGCCCCGCAGCAGGGCCGATCGCACAGAAAACCGGCGCGAAGATATATGGCTTTGGGGCGCTTGCACGCGATGTCCTTGCTCTCACCGAAGAAGATATTGATGAGAATTTTGACCCCGATGTCGCGCTTGCTGACGGTCATTTGGTTGGCGAAGGTGAGTGGCAAATGATGGCGTTGCATACGCCCGGTCATTTCCCTAACCATATGGCCTATTATCTTCCTTTTAAAGGTATCCTGTTTTCCGGCGATCATGTGATGGGGTGGTCCACAACAGTAGTCGTGCCGCCGCTTGGTAACATGGCGGAATATTTGATGAGCCTGGACAAGATGGAACATGTGGGCGCGCACCAAATGCTTCCAAGCCACGGCCCTGTTGTTGAAAACCCCACTGGCCGGATCCGCGAAGTGCGGGATCACCGGATGCTGCGCCAAAGCCAGGTTGAAGCCTGCGTGCAGCGGGGTATTCTGGAACCGAAGGTAATCGTTGCCGAGATTTACGAGGGTCTTACGCCTCGCCTGATCACCGCAGCCGAAGGCTGTGTCGCGGCGCATCTGGAGTTTATGGCTCATGAAACGGCGGGTAAACCGAGAGAGGCAATACAGGTAGCCTTTTCCCGAAAAAGTGTCATCGCCTAGACAATTTGTTCAGAAACATCGTCTTCTTCCCTATGGTGCAATCTCTCCCATGTAGCGATGCCCCAATTCTAAAACATTAACGAGAATTTGGCACCGCCGCCGTTTCGGTCGGCAACGGAAACGGCACCGCCGTGGGCGATCATAACCTGGCGTGTGAGTGCAAGGCCGACACCACTGCCTTCCCGCTTTGTGGTAAAGAAGGGCACAAAGATTTTTTTGGCGGTATCGGCGGGGATGCCGGGGCCATTGTCGGCCACCTCAATCACCACGCGTCCGCGCTTGGAGAGGTACCCCGATAGCCAAACGGTCGCGTGCTCTTCGCCGCCAAGCGCTTGCTCTGCATTTTGCAGCAGATTGATAAGGACCTGCTCCACCATGTCGCGGTCCGCTTGCACGTCCAGTTCGCTTGGACCTATCCTGGTCATCAGCGATAAGGCCTTTTCCGGCCAGTCCTGCGCTGCCAGTTTGGCTACATGTTCAAACAGTTCATCAAGGCGGATCGTGGTTTTGCTTGGTGGTGGCAATCGTGTCAGCCGCCGGTAGCTGGAGACAAATTGCATCAAGCTGTCAGAGCGACGCGCGACAGTGTTCACAGCGTCTTTCACGTCGGCGAGTTCCTCGACCACTTCTGGGTTATCGGTCACCTGACGCGCGGCATCATCCACAAGATCAACGGCTGTTTTGGCCAGGGATGCCACGGGCGTGATCGAGTTCATGATCTCATGCGTTAGGACCCGCACAAGATCCTGCCAGGCTTGCAGTTGGGCCGCGTCAAGTTCGCTCTGGATGTCCTGTAGGCTGATCAGCCGCTCGACATGACCACCGATGATAATCTGCGTCGCAGCCAGCGTGATGCGTTGCTCGATACCTTCCACCGCAAAGGTTACGAGCCGACGCTGGCCTGCCTTTAACGCGGTCACTTCTTTTTCAAACTCGGCACCAAATTGCCCGAGATCTGTGAGCCGGGTGACATGGGCGCTGCCAAACAGGCGCCGGGCAGCATTGTTCCACAGTATCAGTTGATTACCCGCTTTCACGGATATCAGAGGCGCGGGCACATGTTCGATAAGCGCTTTGAGGTGCCTGAGTTCTTCTTCCTGGCCAGCGCGCACATCCTGAAACCGCTTGAGGATATCCGTGAAGGTATCGCCTAGCTCACCGAATCCCGCGCCTAGCCCGTGGAAATTGAAGCGCTGTCCAAAATCCGCGTAGCGGGCGGCGTCGAGAAAACGGGTAATCTCGGCGTTGGTTTTGGAAACAAAGCGGATCATTTCATAGACTAATACAACCACAACGCCGAATATGAGCACTGTAGAGGCCAGATAACCGGGCAGTGTATAAAGGTAGGTCAATAAAAGCAGCGCCGTCATGATGAAAGTCAGGCGGCCGCCCAGAAGAATGCTGAATTTCTTAAAGCCCATGCTTTTCCATCCTTCGGTACAGCGCCGCGCGCGTCAGGCCCAACTCTTTGGCTGCGTGGCTGATATTGTAGCGGTGTTTTTTGAGTGCCTGCTCAATTGCTCGGTACTCAAGCCGCTCCAGGTTCAGGTCTGAATTTTCACTGATCGCGGGCACCGCTGTGCTTGAGCTGGTGGCCACCGGCTTTATGTCCCCTGCCTGGTTGGGCTGCATATCCAACTGGAAATCAGACGGCAGGAACATGTCGCCTTCCGAGAGGATCACAGCGCGTTCGAGCGTATGCCGCAGCGCACGGACGTTACCTGGCCAGGAATACGACTGGATCACCTGCAGGGCTTCAGGCGAGAAGGGTCTGCTGGGTTTAGCGTATTTCCTGCAATAAATATCCGCATAATGGTGGGCCAGTTCGGGAATGTCGGCTTCGCGGTCCCTCAGGGGGGGCAGCGTGACTTCAACGGTGTTCAGGCGAAACAGCAGATCCTGCCGGAAGGCATCCTCTTTTTTAAGCTTTTCTTTTGGCACATTGGTGGCGGCAATCACGCGCACGTTGATCGGGGTCGCGGTATCCGAACCGACGGGCGTTACTTTGCGCTGCTCCAGAACCGTCAATAATTTGGCCTGTTGGTGCAGCGGTAAATTGCCAACTTCGTCAAGGAAAAGTGTGCCGCCGTTTGCTGCTTGAATACGGCCTACGCGGTCGTCGCGTGCATCGGTAAAAGCCCCTTTTTTATGCCCGAACAATTCACTTTCGAAAAGCGATTCTGTTACGGCACCCAGATCGACCGACATAAAAACCTTATTGGCGCGCTTCGACTGGCGGTGCAGTTCTCGTGCAGCTAGTTCTTTCCCGGTTCCATTTTCGCCCAAGAGCAATACGTTGGCGTCGGTTGGTGCGGCGCGTTCGATTACGGACAGCACGTCGCGCATTGCTTTGCTATTGCCAAGCATGGGCTGATCAGGGGTGCTTACCACCTGCGCCAGCGCTCGGTTGGTTCGCTTCAGTTCCTCGGCCTCAGAGCGTGTACGCCGAAGTTTGACACTTGCAGATAGGGTGGCAACAACTTTTTGGTTTTCCCAAGGTTTGTTGATGAAGTCGGTCGCGCCCTTTTTAATGGCGTCAACGGCGATATTTACACCGCCATGCGCGGTGATCATCACGACTACGGCCTGAGGGTCGATCTCAAGGATTTTGCCTAGCCAGTGAAAACCTTGCTCGCCCGAGCTTTCGCCAGGGCCGAAGTTCATATCGAGAAGAACGGCGTCAAATTGCTGGCTTGCCATCAGTTCAGGCACGTGCTCAGGGCGGTTACAGGTTACCACCGTTTTATAGTGCCGTTTAAGAAGAAGTTTGCCTGCGATTAGAATATCTTCATCGTCGTCTACGATCAGTATTTTTCCATCTTTGGCCATGGGCTCCCCGCTCTTGGTAGGCTTATTTTTTGTGCTGTGAAGCTGTTCGTGATCGTACAGCATGTGTTCGAAATCGTACAGAATATTGTGTTCGAAAACGAACAGTGTCAAATAATATTTCATAATTTCAATGACTTAACAAATGGCACACACCTTGCTCTTTTATAGAGCACGCACAGTGAGGCGTGCTGAGTTTTGGCGAGCAACAAAGATAAAAACGGATCAATCTATGGCAGTTGAACAGCAAAAAACCGGCGCAAAGACCATTTCAATGGCCGCCGGTGGCAGTGGCACAGGGAGCGCTGGTTCGGGAGGAGCGGCATCAGGGTTGGCTATGGATCGCCGTGTTGAGAAAAAGAAGCAGCCCTGGAAAAAAGCCGGTCTTGGTGCCGCGATCCTGGCGGGTGTTTTGTTTGTGGGCAATATGGTGCTGGATGCACAGGGTGGCCGCAGCTTCAAGGTCGACCAGAGCCGGTTGGTGATTTCGCAGGTAAGCGAAGGCACGTTTGAGGATTTCATTCCAGTGCGCGGCCGGGTGACGCCGTTGAAGACAGTGTATCTGGACGCTGTTGAGGGTGGACGTGTTGAGCGCATCCTGGTTGAAGATGGCACCATGCTCAAGAAAGGCGATCTGATCGTCGAGCTTTCAAACGCTAACCTGCAGGAAAGCTTCACCGCAAATGAAACGCGAGTGACAGATCAGCTTAATAATATGCGTTCGCAGGAATTGCAGCTTGAGCAGAACCGGCTTGGCCATAAGCGCAATCTGGTTGAGTTTAACTATCAGATTAAGCGGCTGACCCGTTTGGCAGAGCGTCAGCGCGAGCTTGTTAAAACCAGCGCCGTATCGCAAAGCGCGCTCGACGATACCGAAGATTTACTTGAATATAATATCAACCGCCGCGACCTGACGCTTGAAAGCCAGGCGACGGACGCGCGTCTGCAGGAAAGCCAGTTGAAGTTTCTGCGCGAAGCAGCAGAAAGGCTTGAGCAGAGCCTTGTGGTGGCGCGGCGCAACCTTGATGCATTGAATGTGCGTGCGCCTGTTGATGGCAAGCTTTCAGGCTTCAATGTAGAGATCGGCCAGAGCATCCCGCGCGGTGAGCGCCTCGGTCAGATTGACGATCCGGATAACTATAAGTTAACAGCCAACATCGACGAGTTTTATCTGGGACGGGTAGACCGCGGCCAGACAGCGATTTTCGAGCATAGCGGCACAACCTACAATATGCAGATCAGCAAGATTTATCCGCAGGTCAATAATGGCCAGTTCGAAGTTGATTTTGTGTTTGATGGCGATCAGCCGCAAGGTATCCGCCGCGGTCAAACGATCCAGACACGCCTGACGCTTGGTGACGCTACCAAAGCGCGCCTTGTGCCAAATGGGGCTTTCTTCCAGGATACCGGCGGCAACTGGGTGTTTGTTGTTTCCGAGAATGGTAGTCAGGCCGTGAAGCGGAATGTTCGTTTGGGCCGCAGAAATGCCCGTTTTATTGAAGTGCTGGATGGCCTTGAGCTCGGTGAGCGCATAGTAACATCACCCTATACCAGCTTTGTGGAAATGGACCGCCTGAAACTGGGCTCCGATTAAGCTGGACACAAAAGAAATATCGGTCCGAGACACGACAAGAGGAACACAGATAGCGGTAACGCGAGAAAGCCGCAAACACGTGCCACACGGTAATAATGGAACAGCCGACTGGCATCGGGTTCAGAAGCGAGGAAAGGAACAATAAATGCTCAAGCTTCATAATCTATCGAAGTATTACCGCACGGATGAGGTGGAAACCGTGGCGCTTAACAGCGTGAACATCGAAATTGAGAGCGGCGAGTTTGTTGCCATTATGGGGCCGTCCGGGTGTGGTAAGTCTACGCTCCTTAACATTATCGGTATGCTCGATAATCCATCTGAAGGCGAGTATGTTTTCATGGGTGAGGATGTGGCGAACTATTCTGAGGCCAAGCTCGCAAATATCCGCAAGCAGAACATCGGCTTTATCTTCCAGTCGTTCAACCTGATTGATGAACTCACTGTTGAAGAAAATATCGAGCTGGCGCTCCTGTATCACAATATTCCTGCATCTGAGCGCAAAGAGCGTGTTGCCAAAGTGATGGATAAAGTGGGCATCGCGCACCGTGCGAAGCATATGCCAAGCCAGCTTTCTGGTGGTCAGCAGCAGCGTGTGGCAGTTGCACGCGCGGTTGTGGGTGATCAGGCGATGATCCTTGCGGATGAGCCAACAGGTAATCTCGATAGTGCACACGGCCAGGAAGTGATGGAAATGCTGCAGGCGTTGAACGCCGAAGGCACGACGATTGTGATGGTTACGCACAGCCCGTCCCACGCTGACTATGCACGCCGCACAATCAACCTGTTCGATGGTCATGTGGTTACCGAAAACGTCCGCGCAGCAGAGTAGAGCAGGATGAGCAGAGGGGCGGTAAATGCTGGCCTCAGGTGGCTCTGATATTAGACGTAAAAGAAGGCCAAAAAGGCCTCGGGTCACGACAGAAAGAATAGGAAAATGTATAAAAATTACCTGATAACAGCTCTGCGTAGTTTAGCGCGATACAAGCTGTTTTCCTTGATCAATATTGTGGGCCTCGCCATTGGCCTGGCGGCCTGTATTTTGATTATGCTCTTTGTGCGGGACGAGTTGTCATACGACACCCAGTGGAAGCACGCTGACCGTATTCACCAGCTTTATACAGGTTTTAATTTCCCCGGCTCATCGCCGGTTGTTTCTTCGCGTGTGTCGGGGCGTGCCAAAGAAGCGCTCACCGCTTATTTTTCTGAAGATATCGAACATGTTGTGCGTTTCAATCGCATGCGTTCAGTAATGCAGCGCGGCGACAGTGTTTTTAGCGAGACAATCCACTGGACTGACCCCGACATATTAAATGTTTTTGACCTCACGCCCGTAAGCGGTGATCTGTCGGCCGCGCTGAACGACAATGCCAGCCTTGCTGTCAGCGAAAGCTTTGCGGCCAAGCATTTCGGCAGCGCCGACCCGATTGGTGAAACGGTTACGCTTACGGTTTATGAGCTGCAGCGGGATTACCGCATCGCAGCAATATTCAAGGATTTGCCGCATAATACAACGCTTCAGTTTCAAGCGCTGGCGATGATTGACGAAACAGACTTTGCGGGGCAGTCGTGGGAGTTTGCCGATTGGTTCAGCGCGAATGGCTGGACTTATCTGAAGCTGCAGCCCGGTGTGAGTACTGAACGCCTGAGTAAGCGCCTGAAGCCTTTTGTCGATACGAATATCGAGGTGCCAAGCTGGCTCTCTAAGGATGCGGGTGCAAAAGCGTCTGATTATATGAGGTATCAAGTGCAGCCGCTTGCCGACGTTCAGCTTTCAGCGATTGGCTTGGCTCATATGAAACCCGCAGGGGCGCAAGTTAAAGTAATTGCCTTCGCCTCAATCGCAGGCCTGATCCTGTTGGTTGCCTGCATTAATTTTGTCAATCTGTCGACCGCCAAGGCAACCCAGCGTGCGCGTGAGGTTGCGCTTCGTAAAGTCATGGGTGCGGGTCGTGGCCAGTTGATTGTGCAGTTTCTTGGCGAGTCCCTTTTGTTGGTGGCTTTCGCGTTTCTGGTGGGGTTGGTGCTTGTTGAACTAACGCTGCCCATGTTTGGCTCTTTTCTTGGTAAGGAAATCACGCTTAAGTATTTGGACGGCACTTCAGTTGCGGTTTTTATGGGCATCGTTACACTTATTGGTGTTCTCTCGGGCGCTTATCCTGCCCTCGTGCTGTCGGGTTTTCTGCCTGCGGGCGTATTGAAGGCCAACAAGTCCGCTGAAATGGCGGGTTCGTTGCGCCTGCGTTATGGTTTGGTAGTTTTCCAGTTTGCTATTTCGATCGGTCTGATTGTGGCAACCGGCGTCATTTACGGCCAAATGTATTACGCCACCAACATGGATCTGGGTTACGATAAAGATCAGCTCCTGACGATTAATAACGTTGGCAGCAAGGATGCCCAGAGCGTGCGCGACGCCTTCAAGCGTGAGATTGAGCAGCTTCCTGGTGTGTCGAGCGTGGCGGGTGTTCTTAGCTGGCCGGGTGGCAACGCCGGTATCGCGCGGTCTCTTTCCGTGTCTGGCGGAGACAATGTGTCGATTGGCTTGCAGAATATTGATTATAACTTCCTCGACACTTATCGCCTCCCTTTGCTTGCCGGACGCAACTATGACCGAGCGCGCTCAACGGATGGCGTGCCGTCTGCACAGAATGCGCCGTCGGGTTCGGTGCTTCAGGGCAGCGTCATTCTCAATGAACTCGCAGCCTCTGATCTGGGGCTGGGGTCTCCTGTGGAAGCTGTTGGTAAAAGTGTGCGGCTCAGCGCGGGGCGCAACGAAGCGGGTGATATGATTCCGGCAGACCTGGAAGTGATCGGTATTGTACCCGATATGTTGTTTCATACACCGCGCGGGAAGCGTTCGTCTGAAGCCTATTACCTAAGCGACGGGAATTTCCGCAGCCTTGCTGTGCGTTTTGAAGGTGATCCGCAGGTGTTGGTGGTGCAGATAGGCGCGCTTTGGAAATCGATGGTGCCTACCGTGCCGTTCCAATATGAATTTGTTGACAGTGTTGTCGCAGAACAGTTCCAGACAGAGCGCCATTTGGCGGTCCTGCTCGGTACGTTCGCGCTCTTGGCTATTTTGATCGCGTGCCTTGGCTTGTACGGACTTGCATCTTTCACTGCCCAGCGACGTACCAAAGAGATTGGTGTCCGCAAAGTGTTGGGCGCGACAGTGATGGATATTGTGCAGCTTCTGGTGTGGCAATTTTCAAAACCTGTATTGCTCGCGAACCTGATCGCCTGGCCCGTTGCTGTTTGGAGCATGATGCGCTGGCTTGAAACATTCCCTTACCGGATGGACTTTTGGTATCTCGTACCGCTCTGTGCTTTGGCCAGTATCACAACGCTGGCGGTTGCCTGGGCGACGGTTGGCAGTAACGCAGCCAAGGTCGCGCGCACCAACCCCATTCAAGCCCTCCGGTACGAATGAATTTGAACAAAGTGAGAGGCTGAAAACAGCCCAACCTAAATAACAGCGAGCATAAAGGAATGGGAACATGCTGAAGAATTATATGTTAACTGCCTGGCGGCACATCCTGAAAAACAGGCTGTTTTCCGCGATCAATGTTTTCGGGCTGGCGATTGGCATGGCAAGTTGCATCTTGATCCTTCTCTATGTGAAGGCCGAGGTTAGCTTTGATAAATGGGTGCCCGAAAGCGAAAAAATCGTGCGCCTGCATTCGGCCTTTTATACACCTGACAGGCCACCATTCCTGACGGTTCGCTCTGCAGGGCGCATGATGGAAGCCGTAAAAAATTACGCGACGGCCGAAGTGGAAGACGGCGTGCGGTTATTGCAGAATGAAACCACCATCATTCAGGACGATAAAGCCTTTAATGAGCGTATCTTTTTCGCGGATGCATCTTTTTTCAGTGTGTTTGATATGCCGTTTGCACACGGCTCAGCGGACACATCCTTCCGGCGGCCACTTGATTTTGTGATTTCTGAAGAGCTTGCAATCAAATATTTTGGCCGCACTGATGTAATAGGAGAAACGCTTGTTCTCTGCTGTATGCAAGGCGAGCGCATCGAGGCGAAGATTTCGGGTGTTTTGAAGAATTTCCCGGAAGCCTCGCACTTCAATATCGAAATGCTGGTGCTGATGGACCCAACCATGTTTGATTTTGCACCTAATTTGCTCAATACCTGGACCAGCGTGAATACTTTTACCTATTTCAAGCTGCGCGACGGTATTACGGCCGCTGCCCTTAAGGCGCGGCTGTATTATTGGCTCGATAACGAAAGCCCTTTCCTGAAGATGTTCGAAGAACGCGGGATGGACGGCGGTAAAGTTTCTGATGTGATCAAGCCTAATATCATGCCGCTTGAGGACCTGCATCTGCGCGCACGCGGCGACGCTGGCAATATCCCCGACCTGAGCGCGATGGGGGATATCAATATGATCTATACTTTCACCGCGGTTGCCGGGTTGCTGCTGCTGATTGCGTCGGTTAATTTTATGAACCTCTCAACCGCCCGTGCGGCCAAACGTGCCCGCGAAGTTGCGCTTAGAAAGGTGATGGGTGCGTCCCGCAAACAAGTGGCAATGCAGTTTCTTGGTGAAGCTTTGGCGGTCGCAAGCTTAGGGTTTCTGTTCGCACTTGTATGTGTCGAGTTGATACTCCCGTTTTACAGTGAAGCCCTCGGTACAACAATCGAAGTCGATCTGATAACAGATTTACCGTTGTTGTTGGCTCTTGTTGGTGTCGCGATGCTTGTTGGGCTGGTTTCCGGCAGTTATCCGGCTGCCTTCCTCTCGCGGTTCCTGCCTGCGCGCATTCTTAAAGCCAATAAATCCTCTGATGCTGAGGGTGGCGGTTCCTTCCGCAGTACTTTGGTGATATTTCAGTTTGCTATTTCAATCGGGCTTGCAGTGTGCACGGCTGTTGTTTACGGCCAGACGCTGTATGCTCAGAATATGGATGTGGGCTATCGCTATGATAGCAAGCTTGTGCTTGGCAATATCGACGCGACATCATCGCCCGAGCAAGCGGAAACTATTCGCAGCCAGTTAGCAAAGTTGCCGGGTGTGAAAAGCGTTGTGCTCTCATCTGATGTTCCAAGTCAGGACAACGAAAATAATACCTTCTTCCAGACAATAGGCGATGCCAAGCCGCTCGATAATGGTGGCATGGTGCTGAATTATTATTCGGTTGGGTATGATTTTATGGAGGCGTATGAGATCGCACCACTTGCGGGTCGCACCTTTAGCCGGGAGTTCGGTACTGATCAGATTATACCGATTTCTGAAGATGAAGAACGCATCGGTACTGCAGGGTTGATGATAAATGAAACAGCGCTCAGACAGCTTGGTTACAGCAACCCGGAAGACGCTGTCGGCAAGGTGCTGCGTGCGCAGGTTTTCCGTGCGGGCACGCATGATTTGACAATTGTTGGCGTGATCCCGGATATTTATTTCCGTTCGATCAAACATGGTGTGCGCGCAAGCGCTTATTTCATGCAGCCGGGCCTTTATAATTCAGCGACGATCAGCTTCAATACTAACAATGTGGCTGGCCTGATCGGCGAAATTGAAGCGGTTTGGGCGCGTAATATGCCGCTCACGCCGGTGAACCGCCAGTTCCTGTCAGATATGATGCGCGCCCAGTATGACGCGGAAGAACGTCAGGCTCAGTTATTTGCGGCCTTTGCTGTGCTGGCGATTGTTATTGCCTGCCTGGGCTTGTATGGCCTTGCGTCTTTCACGGCTGAACAGCGTACTAAGGAAATTGGTATCCGCAAGGTGTTGGGGGCAACTGTGATGGATATTATCCGCCTTCTTGTCTGGCAGTTCTCGCGCCCGGTATTGATTGCCAACCTGATTGCCTGGCCTGCGGCCTGGTATTTGATGTCAGGCTGGCTTGAAGGCTTTGAATACCGCCTTGAAAGTAGCTTCCTTATGACAACCGCGATCATTGCCAGTTTGGTAGCCTTGATTGTTGCCTGGATGACGGTTGCAAGTCGTGCTTACCGGGTAGCACAGGCAAATCCGATCCACGCGTTGCGCTATGAATAAAGCGCGGCCAAAACCCAAAATTTTGTCAGGCAGCAAGGCTGCCCCGTAGCTCGCATGATTTAGGCGTCGGCTCGGGCACCTAAATCACTTGACTTGGGGGCGAAAGCCCCCACCTTTTTGTGCCTGGGCCACACAAGGTGGCAAGGGGATTACCATGAAAGTGCTTGGGGTGGGCCTGAAGGCTTTTGCGAACGAGTTCGGGCTTGATTTGCCGCCTTTCAGGCCGCGCGCGCCTTGGTACGGCCCTGATTTGCAGACAATCCGCAATAGCCTGATAAAACCCGGCAAAGACCCGCATATTGACAGGCGCCTTAGTGTGCCAGTGAGCGGCGGCGCGGCGCTTAGCATAGCGGTTACATCCCCTGCCGCGGGCAAGGGCAGGGGCAAGGGCAAGGGCAAGGGCAAGGGCAAGGGCAAGGGCAAGGGCTGTGCGCTGGTGTTGGTACATGGGCTTGGTGGCTGCGAAGATAGCAGTTATATGAAAAACAGCGTTCGGTATTTCAGCGCGCGAGGTTGGACCGTTTACCGAATGAACTATCGCGGCGTGGGGCCATCAGCGGCAACATCAACCGCCCCTTACAGCGCGGGCCTGACGGGTGATATGCGGGCGGTTTTGAGTGCAGTTGCAAAAGAGGCCGAGCATCTGTTCGCCATGGGCTTTTCGCTTGGCGGGCAATTATTGATGCGTACGCTCGGCGAAGGCCATGTGGATGACAAACTCCGCGCTGTCGTGACAGTCTCGGCACCGCTTGACCTTTCTACCAGCCAGAAGAAACTGGAGCGCCGCCGCAATTTTTATTATGTGCGCTATCTGGTGGGTAATATGAAGAAGGACTTGGCGGGTATCTCGCATCCGTCTTTTACCGCCAATTTTGATGATATCCAAAGTGTACTGGCTTTTGATGAACATATCATCGCGCCCTATTTTGGTTTTGCAAACGCACAGGATTATTACGGCTGTGTATCCTGCAAACCGCTTCTTGGAAAAGTTAACGTGCCGCTTCTGGCTCTCCACAGTGAGGATGATCCCTGGATTCCGGCGGCAGATTATGAAAATGCGCGATGGCCCGATGAAACTCCAGCAGGGGCTGTGCTGTTAAAAACCGGCGGGCACGTCGGCTTTCACGGTGTGCATGGGCATGCAGCGTGGTTTAAGCCCGCTGCTGAGGCTTTCTTTTCCAAGTTTAGATAAAATTATATTAAAATAAAATGTAAATAAATAGAATGTATTTACTATAATTGTACGAGTTATTTGACGAACGTTATAATAATGGTGTCTATTCTTTAAATAATTAAAAATAAATATTCAGGCGGAATTGGAGTGAGTTCCGTGGAACCCGAAAAAACAGCGCTAATAGACACTGTTAAAATAGAGAAGATATTGCTGGCCAAGAAGGTCGGCCAATTTTTGGTACAAGAGCAAATAGACGAAGAACGTGTCGAAGTTGAAAAGGTCGCGCGTCGGCTTGCCAGCGACGTGTCGGTGAAGGTGCGCCGTGTTTTGGCGTTTGAACTGCGCCGCTGCACCTATCTGGTGCCGGATATTGCTGAAAAGATAGCCGGAGATGTGGAAGCGGTTGCTGGGCCGTTTCTGGCGGTCACACAGGCGATTACCGACAAGGCATTCCTGCGGTTGCTGCCGCAGCTTGAAGATTATGCGATCGCTGTATTGGCGCGCCGGTCAGACCTCAGTGAGTTTGTGGTGCATGCGCTCTCGCAGATGGGTAACGAGGGTTCGGTCAGGGCGCTGGTGCGAAATGACCATCTGCGGCTCGGAGAGCCTACCTGCAATATAGTAGTGAACCGTTTTGGCGGCAATATTCATATGATGGATCAATTTAGCGCCCGCAGCGATCTGCCGGTCGCTGTAGTGGAGCGCATTGTCGATAAGGTATCGGACCATTGCCGCGATATGCTTGTAGAGCAATATGCGGTCAGTGATGAGCATGCCGGGCAATTGATGGATAGCTGCAAGCTTGAGTTTCTGTATGAGCAGCTCACAGGCGCGGACGCAGAACAAGTGCATGCCTGTGTCACAGAGCTGCGGAGTGTGCGGAGGCTTAGCCACTGGATGGTGGTTGAACTGGCCGGAAGAGGGTGCCTTACATTTATGGAAAGTGCCTTGGCGCTAGAAGCCGGTTTGCCGCGCGGTAGCGTGAAGAAAACTCTTGGCCTTGGGGACCCTTCTGCCTTTGTCAAGCTGATGCAGATGGCAAATGTCAGTAAAACTATGGCACCCCGTTTTTTGAAAATTGCAAAAGAATTTTACGGGTCAAACGAACTGGCTGCTTAGCAATTACAATGGCTTAGCGGATGCATCCCAGCAAAGAACCTGGAAAAGTTAATTCCTATAAAAAAATTAAGGGAAATTTTACGAAATCCTTGGCAAGATTGAAGTGGTTGGGTGCCAAGCTAAGAAATCAAAAGGGAACTTTTGATTGCAGTAGATTGGAGCCTTAGGTCATGAGTATCGCAGCAGTAGACATTGTCAACGCCGCTACCCTTGAGAAGGTTATTCTCTCTCAAAAGGTGGCACATTTCCTAAATGATCAACACTCCAGCGATGAGCGAGCGGCCATCGAAAATGTGGCGCGTATGCTTGCGCAGGATATTTCCTTGCAGGTACGGGAAGCTTTGGCATTTGAGCTGAGGACCTGCAAATTACTACCGCACGATCTGGCTGCGAAGATTGCGTCTGATGTTGAAAGTGTTGCAAGCCCCTTTCTTGCCGATACAGAAGCTTTTTCCGATATGCAGTTGGCAGGGCTGATCCCCCATCTTGAAGAGCACGCCCATGTCACCATTGCACGTCGTCCAGATGTCGGTTCACAAACATGCCTTGCGATTGTTTCCGTTGGCAGCGATAGAAGCGTGAGCTTTATTGTGCGCAACGATCATATTTCGCTTACCGAAGACACTTGCAATGCTGTTGTAAACCGCTTTGGCATGCAGCGGGAGATGATGAACCTGTTAGCGCAGCGTATAGATTTGCCGCTGACCATTGCTGAAGCCATCATTAATAAAGTATCCGAGGAATGCCGCAAAGAACTGATGCTTGAGTATGGGGTGGCGTCGCCAATGGTCGACGAAATTGCTCGCAACACCAAAAATGGAGCTATCTGGCGGCAGATAGAAAAAGCAAGCCCAAGTCAGGTCCATGGCTATGTGATCGACCTCAGAAAAGAAAACCGCCTGACAACTGATATGGTACTTGAGTTTGCAGGGCGTGGTAGCCTGAGTTTTTTGGAGAGCGCAATTGCGCTTGAAGCCGGTTTAACACTGGGTGCAGTGAGAGAAGCCCTGTACGGGCAAGATATGGCTGCTTTTGTGCGTTTGATGCAAGCCGCAAACGTTAGCAAGGCGGTCGCCCACGAATATTATCAGATTGTTTCCAAAGATGAGGGAACCTGACACATAAAGCGGTAAGGGTCCCCCGCGACAGATTACCAACGAGTTAGTTTGTGCCCGAAGGCACAGATGGCCTTTCGGGCGTTTCTTTTGGGCAAGCGTTAGGCTTCGGATTTGCGACCAATGATCGGCAGGCTGTCTTTGTTTTTGAGCGTAAGGTACGCGCCCGACAGCCATGCAACAATCGCCATATAAAATAGCTGGCTTTCTATGGCCGCGTTGCCTGCTTCGTCCACATAGTGCACTTCAACACCCAGTGGGCTCACGAGATGGAAGAAAATCGCGCCAGTCATGACACCAAGTGTCAATGCACCACCCCAGCCGCGCTTTGACGGGATCAGTACCAGAATACAGGCTATCAGCTCGGCGAAGCCGATAATGTAACCACCGCTGGTTTTGAAAAAGCCAAGCCCAAGAAAATCACCGACAACATTGAAAATATGGTCGGTTATCGGCGCGCCAGTGAATTTAAACGGCAGACTGCCACCTAGTATGAAAACAATCAGCAGTATCGGTATCCACTGATGATGTTTTTTCAAAAAGTCCATTCTTCTTCCCTTCCCTTGTTCCTGTCACGGCTGTTTTTACACCTAGCCCCTTAGTGCGTTATTGGATAATCTCGTGTCAGTGCCTTTTCATGCCACCAAACTTTGATCAACTCTTTGAGAGATGTGGGTTTGTGCCCCCGCTGTCTGTTGACGGCACCAATCCTGTAGAGATAACCAAACTGGCGCATTAGTGTGCCGTATGCTTCCAAAAGTCCGGTTCGTGAATCCCAAATATGGGTGGCTTCACCGCCCGCGCCGTTCACCTCAATGATCTTGAAACCGCTGCCTGACTGGAAGCTGTCGAAATCGCCGAAGCGCACATCAAAGCGGCCCACATAAAACTCGCCCATTGCACCAGCAATTTTGTCGAATGCATCGGTCATGGCGTTGGTGATATGGTCATTGCCGTTTCGAAAGATGGTGCCACGGCAATGGTTGCCTGCAAATGCAAGCCGAATGTTTTCACCTGCCGGGATAACCTCGTCCAGCCGTTTGCGGTGGCGTGCCAGATAAAGGTGCGGCAACTGCCCGGCGCGTTTATCCGCCATGATTAATTGCCGCAATGTTTTGCAGCCGTCGCCTATGACGCGCGGGAAATATTTAAGCGTGAGGCTAATAATGCGGCCTTTTTGTTCGCCCGGATGGCGCACATAAAAAACGCCTGCCTCTCCTTCTTCATTAACGAGCGCCTGCAGCAGAAAATTGGCCCCCGAAGGGAAGCTTTCAATATAGGCGCGCAGCTCGCCCTCGGTTTTTATCAGTTGAACCCCGGCACCGCGCATACCTATATCAGGCTTGGCAACCAAGGGGAGCACGAGGCCCGCTTTTTCGACTGCGTCCTTGGCTTCCTCGACTGCGCGTACCAGCCCGCCTTCACCCCCCCAACGCATACAGCGCACATACGGCGAAATATGCTCACGCGCATCGCCTTCGATTGTATTTAAAACCTGATATTTACTCTCTCCCACCAGCCCGGAATAGGGCAATGACGGATTGCTGTTGGTTAGCAAAGTAGGTCCCATATGCCGAAGCGACAACCAGCCGCAATAAAGCGCGATAGGTGTATAAAATAAATGCGCAGGCGCAAATTCGAACCAGCTAATCTCGCTCGCAGAAGCGTCCAGTGCAGGCATACCAGCATGCGGTGCCGTTGTTTCAGCTTTTGGCTGAGGCTTGTTTAATTCACTCGCGGCTGCCATGATTTTCCTCTAACTCGAAACGTGTGGTGGCTTCTTCCGGTAATTCAGGGGCCAGTTTTTTGCGCACTAAATATATTCGTATCAGCATGATGGCGATAAGGGCAAAGGCGGTGCCGGCTGCGGCCCCGATCCAGGGGCCGTAAGCAGCAAATAGTTTCTGGATTTCGCTTATAAACAGCACCATGCCAGTGACCCAGATGGCTGAAGCTACACTCATTACCAACGTGAAGCGCACCAGCGACAGCTTTAAAAAGCCAAAAGTCACATAGGTGATCAGCCGCGTACCGGGCATGAAACGTGAGAAAAACAAGACCGCGGTTTCCTTGCCTTTCAGCCAGCGCCTGAGCCCGCGGGATTTTTTAACGGGCAGGTGCTTTCGCAGGAAACTGCTGCTGCGCGCCGACCAGCCAGCGCCGTAAAGCGCTATATCTCCAACCGTTATGCCAAATGCCAGGGCGGTGATGGCAAGCAGGGGGGTGGTGACGCCGCTTCCTACAAGCAAGCTGCCCGCAATCAATGCGCCGTCCTCGGTGGCAAGGGTGGCGAGCGCAAGGGCGGCACCCAGCATCAACGGGTCACCCGCGCTCGCTTCAAGCCATGCCAGTAAATTTTCAACCGAAAGATTCATGCTTGTTTATTTGCTTCCTGTGCCGCCAATTTTACAGTTATCCCATTTTACGCCGGAATTCATAAGCATCCGAAAAATTTCCTTTTGTCCCTCTTGTCAGAAAAGGTTCATCACCCATACTGTATGCACAAACATAACCATTTTTTTCCAATTCTTAAGCTGTCACACGTGTTTGTGAAAGCTTTGTGTGCCAGGCACGATGCCCGGTAAGCTCAAGGGTCCAGCCAACTATGTCCTTCAATGTACTCATTTTATGCACTGGCAACAGCGCTCGCTCGGTAATGAGCGAAGCCATCCTTAACAAGCGCGGCGAAGGTCGCTTCAAGGCATATAGCGCGGGCAGTAAACCTGCCGGGGCCATCAACCCGGTGGGGGCCAAACTGCTCGCTAACAAAGGCTATGACGTGAGCGCCTATAGCAGCAAAAGCTGGGATGTTTTTGCAGGGGCTGACGCCCCCAAAATGGATGCGGTGATTACTGTCTGCGACAATGCTGCGGGCGAGGCTTGCCCCATCTGGCCGGGTGTGCCACTGCGGATGCACTGGGGCTTTCCTGACCCAGCGGCCACTGAAGGCAGTGAAGAAGAAAAGCTTGCCTCTTTCAGCGAAATTTACGATGCGATTGATGTCTATATGGAGAAGTTGGTCGCGTTGCCAGTTGAAACCATGGACCAGAGCGATTTGAAGGCGGCTATGGCTGTCATTGCGCAAGGGAAGTAACCAGTGCGCATAGCCGAATTTGGTGGCGCACTTTTCCTGCTCGCAACGACCCTGGGCTGTGTGCGCCGTGCGCCGGAGAAGGTTGGCATGGGCGTTGGGCTCTGTATCACGGCGGGGTATTGGTTTACGGCATCTACCAGTTTTGCCAACCCGGCGGTAACGATCGTCCGGTCTTTCACAGATACATTTGCGGGCATTGCTGCCAGCGATGCGGTTCCTTTCATTGCGATGCAGATTGTGGGTGCTTTCTTTACCTTTTCCTCTTTAAGCTTCTTGATGCGCCTGAAAAGGCCTAAGCTTGGCGTGTGAGAAAACATACAGACATCAAGCGCTATATCCGCACGGTGCCCGACTTCCCGAAGCCGGGTATCATGTTCCGCGACGTCAGTACATTGTTCGGCAGCAGGGTGGGCTTTGGCCTGGCACTGGACCGACTTGAGGAAGCGACCGCAGGTCTGCAGGTGGATAGTATAGCGGGTATCGACGCTCGCGGGTTTGTTTTAGGCGGCGCGCTGGCAGACCGACTTCGCCTTGGTTTTGTACCTGTGCGCAAAAAGGGCAAATTGCCCGCCGATACCATCGAAGAAAATTATGCGCTTGAGTATGGCATCGCCACGCTTGAGCTGCACCGCGATGCGGTGGACGCGGGCGAGCGTGTATTGCTTGTTGATGATCTGATCGCTACAGGTGGTACTGCACAGGCAGCGTGCGCCCTGATCGCCCGTCTTGGTGCCGAGATTGCGGCCTGTGCTTTTGTCGTAGACCTGCCTGACCTTAAGGGAAGCGCCCGGTTAATGGCCGCAGGGCACAAAGTGATTTCAGTATGTGAATTTGAGGGCGACTAAAAAGATTGTTCATTTGCTGCCTGTTATTTTCCGTCAAGTATTTTTAGAAAGCTTTGCCTGCTACTGGCTAGGTGTGTAGGTGTAAAAGGTGTCTTACGAGGCATGAAATTGCACTTGGAGGCATATGGCTCGTTGAGGAGAGTTGGCTTAATGGCTGAAGTTACAATCGTGCTTGCCACTTATAATCAACCATTTGCTTTGAAGTGTGCTGTGCAATGCATTTTGCTGCAATCCTTCACAGATTGGCGTTTATTGGTTGTGGGGGATTCTTGCGAGAAATCGACGGAGGAGATCATTTCGTCGTTTCAGGATCCGCGGATCGAGTATGTAAACTTGCCAACGCGGTGCGGGGAACAATCGGGACCGAACTCTGCGGGGATGGTCGCCGCCAAAACAAAATATATTGCACTGCTTAACCAGGACGATGTCTGGTTGCCCGATCATCTGGAACGTGCTGTCTCCAGCCTTGAAGCCAGAGGTGCAGCTTTTTACTGCGCTGGGGCCGTAGTGACAGGTGCGATCAGGTCTGGCAGAACCGGGGATATTTCCCCTGTTTTTTTGCGGCATAATAAAATGAAGCGTAGTTTTGAGAAGATGTTCTCTGCGCATCCAGACTATATGGAACCGGCCTCAGCATGGGTTTTCACAAAAGACAGTATCGAAAAGATCGGATTCTGGGCACCTGCGGCCACCTTATATCGCACGCCGCTGGAAGATTGGTTGCTGAGATTTTGGCGGTCCGGCCAAGATTATATTATGTCTGACGAAATAACCGTGATCAAATGCAACGCCGTAAAATATTTGGAAGATGTGTTGCCCGCTGGGCGCAAGCGGCAGATTTACGCCGAGAAAAAACTTTATGACATTCAAGATACCGAACAGCGAGTTTGGTTGCGGTATTTGCAAGAGGAACGGGCACAGGCGCTGCGCACCAAGATGGCCGATGATATTGCGCGCTATAGGGCAATGGTAGAGCCCCCTGAGCGCTTCCAGGGGACCGAGAACCGTGTACCCTTTATGCGGCTGGTAACACTTGAGGCTGCGAAGACTTATTGGCAAACCGGACACGATTCTTTTACCGATTTCGCGAAAGAAACCAAGCTTGATAAAGGGGGTATTCTTGGGAGTTTGCTGCAAAGAAGAACCGGCGAAATGTTACCGCAGCATAGGAACTGGGACGATGCAATCGCCTATACCTTGACGGCCCTCTTGGATTAGGCACATCGCATGACAAAAATAACATCTTGGCTTACTAAACGTCGCAGGACATGCCGCATGCGGTTCAGGTCGATCAGTTTGTCCGATAGCAAGGAATGGTGCTTGCAAGATGGAGCGATAAAACACCGCACGAACGGATTTTTCTCGGTAGTAGGTGTTGTTCCGCAGGTAGCCGATGAGGGATTTAACTGTAGCCCGCAACCTATAATCCTCCAGACCGAAATTGGGATTTTAGGCTTTATTATCAGCGAAACAGAAAATGGTTTCGATTGGTTGGTGCAGGCAAAACCCGAACCCGGTAACAAAGATGGAGTCCAATTGGCACCGACAGTTCAGGCGACTTACAGTAATTATATGTGTAAGCACGGCGGCACTAAAACACACTATCTTTCTTACTTTCAGGGCAGCCAGAATACAGTGGCTCTTTCTGACTGCCTGCAGAGCGAGCAAGGCACTCGGTTCCTTGGTAAATTTAACCGCAACAGTGTGCAGCAAGTCGATGGCCGTACGCCGTTAAAGGACGATAAATTCGCCTGGTTCGAGAGCCGAGAGATAAGACGGGCGCTTCTCTCGGACTATACGGTCAACACGGATGCACGTTCAGTTATTGTCACGAGTCCCTGGAAGCTGGTTGCGACAGACAAAGCACCTTTTTCCAGCGGGTCAGAGGCCGGTTCGTTCCAGGCGCTTTGCCGCCACTCTTATTGTACTCCGGATGGCGGCGATATTCTGGTGAAAGCGGATGCTTTGCTTGAGGCAGCCCGAGAGCGCTTCGGGCTGACAGTTAACCAGTGTGCTCTTGAAGATGTTGCGGGTTGGAAGATAGATGAAACGGGTATTGAAAACGTGTCAGGTGATGCCGCACTTGATGTCAAATTTTATGCTGTTGAAACGTCAGACAGGGAAGTGTCTGCTTGGGATCAACCCTTTGTAGGCTCCCGGTATGAAGGTGAGGTGGCGTTATTTGCTCAGAAAAAGGGCGGATTTTTGAGTTTCTATTTGAAGCTCTGCCGCGAAGTTGGCCTCACGTCGGGTGTTGAACTTGGCCCAAGTTATCAATCTGAAAGCAACGCATATGGTATGCGTAGCATGAGGGCTGTCTTAGAAAGCCCAGACGCTGTCAGCGTGCTGACAGCGATGCAATCTGATGAGGGCGGACGCTTTATGGTGTCGCTTGTGCGCTACAGTATTGTGCTGTTGCCAGAGACAGCACAGCTACCGGATGAAGATGACGGTTTGTGGGTGACCTTGTCTCAGCTTGAGCGATTATGCCGTGCCCCGAAGGTGTTGACCAACGAGGCACGGTCTTGCGTGTCGCTTCTGCTGGGGCTCGCTTAAAGATCTTCGATGATCTGATGCAGCGCATCAAGGCAGCCGCGCGCAAGGTGGCGGCTGCGCTCGGGGGACCAGCCATAGCCATCGTCGGGCAAGTCGGCGTTATCCTTAAAGGGCATCTCCAAAGTCATGGCAAGGCAGCCGTGGGTTTCTGCCACATAGTCGGTACACTTCCTAAGATCGGACGAGCCGGCCTCATCCACTGGATAGCCGTGCGTACGCTGGAAATCGGGCGAGATAATACGCAAAAGGGCTTGGTAGGTATCAAGTAGCTCAAGCTGCTTTTTAGTGACCGACGGAATGCCTTCAAAACCCGCAATGAAATTGTAAGGCAGGGCTTCGTCGCCGTGCACATCCAGGTGGAAATCAACGCCGGTTTCCGCCATTTTCTGGCGCACCAAATACACCTCGGGGCTGCGGTCCATAGAGGCATCTTTCCATTCGCGGTTCAGGTTGGCACCTGCGGCGTTGGTGCGCAAATGCCCGCGCTTGGAACCATCCGGGTTCATGTTAGGCACAATATAGAAATGGGCTTTTTCAAGAAGGGCGGTTGCGACCGGATTGTCGGGGTCCAGAAGATAATCAAACGCGCCTTCCATCCACCATTCGGCCATGGTTTCACCTGGATGCTGGCGCGCACCGAGCCAAATCTTCTTTCGGCCTTCCGGGCCGTGGCCGACTTCAACCAAATCCATATCCTGCCCATCGAGCGTATGGCCCAATACACTGGTTTTCACGAGCGGAGACCCCGCCACTTCGGCAATTAGGTCAGCGTGACGTTCCATTGAATAGGGGGCGAAATAAGCAAAATAGAGGCTGTCCTGCTCTGATTCGAACTGCCAGCTCAGGGCTTTGCCGTCATAAGTTGTATCAAGGCGGAACCATTCCTCCCGGTCATAAGAGGCGCAGATCCGGTAATTGTCCCAGCCCTCGGCGTAAGCAGCACCGCTTGCATTTTCGATTGTGCAGCGGCAGGGCGTTTCCGCGACTCCGGAAATACGGAAGTGAAACCACTGGTAAAAATCGCTGTTATTGTCGTTACGGATCGCAAGCCGCACATCTGTCGGATCGTCGGATTTAATCACTTTGATGTTGCCGCTATCAAAAGCGCTGGAGATAAGCATGGATTTCCCTTTATCTTATTTGGCCCGGCGTTAGGGGATGCCTTTGTTTTTAGACGATTTTCTTCTTGCCTAACGCGTTTACTGCCGATTGGCAATCGCCAGTGTTTGGATGCGGCTGAAAGGCGCGGGAAAGCTGGATTTGGGGCAGGCCTGCTGCCGTTTAAAAGGCATGACATTATAGTCCCACTTTGGTATCATCATCCCACTGACGCATAGGCGTGAGCGGACTACCCTGGCTATCTAACTGGGGAATTTGGGGCGTCCCACAGGGCATGGGGGACGTCCCTATTTTATGGAAAATCATTCTCTGGGGTATGGCTCTAGGTATCTTGCTTGCAAAGCCAAAGCTGCCTATTGACAGATGGCCCCCTCAGCCTTATGTTCCGCGCCCAATGGATTCGAGGAATGACTCATGCGTCGTTCCCGCCCGTGTGCCCGGTAAATCTCGCAAGAGCTAAAGGACACAAGGGTGTAAGTGTTAACTGGTTATTTTTAGGAAGACGAGCCATGAAAGTTCGCAACAGCCTGAAGTCCCTGAAGTCTCGTCACCGCGATTGTCGTGTGATTCGCCGCAAGGGCCGTACATACGTTATCAACAAAACACAGCGTCGCTTTAAAGCACGTCAGGGCTAAACTAACCGTTAGCCAGAGCTTATGCTGATTCAGCCGTGCATCCATGAGGGTGTGCGGCTTTGTCGTTTGTGCACAAGAAAACACAATACTTAGTTTGCAATTTCTTCAGGACTAATTCTTTGGAACTGTTGGGGCTTGTGGCTGTTGGGGGGGGAATATGGACAAAAAAGCAATCATCATCGGGGCTACGTCTGGCATTGGCAAGGCACTCGCTGAGGCATTGGCGTCTGAAGGCTATGTGTTAGGGCTTACAGGGCGCAGGGAAGCGCTTCTGACTGAGCTGAAAGACCAATTGCCTTGCCAGGTATTTGTGCAGGTCATGGATGTTGCCGATACACGGGCGGCGCAGGCGCAGTTTGAGGATGTGTTGAACGCAATGGGCGGCACTGATCTTGTGATCATCAATGCGGGCATTGGGCATCCTAACCCTGAACTGGATCCGGCACTTGAGTTGGAGACAATTGACACTAATGTCAGCGGCTTTGTTGGCATCGCTACAGCAGCTTACACGCATTTTAGGGAATGTGGCTCAGGGCATTTGGTGGGCTTGTCTTCTATTGCCGCGCTCCGTGGTACAGCGATGGGTCCCGCCTATGGTGCCTCTAAAGCTTTTATCTCTAATTATATGGAAGGGCTGCGGCTGCGTGCATTGAAGGAAAAGCTCAAAATCACAGTGACAGATGTGCAGCCGGGTTTTGTTGATACTGCAATGGCAAAAGGCGAAGGGTTGTTTTGGGTGGCACCACCCAAGAAAGCTGCGGCCCAAATCCTTTGCGCAGTGAAGGCCCGGAAATCCCAAATTTATATCACCAAGCGCTGGCGTTTGATTGCGTGGCTCCTGAAGATATTGCCTGAACGGGTTCTTGCAAAGATTTAGCCGGTTCCGGGGGGCTATTTTTTGAGTCCGATCACCTTGTAATTGCCCTTAAGCTTCAGTTTGATCACAAGGGGGCTATAGCCCTTATTCTTCCAGTACCAGCCATGGGAGCCTTCAAAGGGGGCGTAAAACAGCCCGCGTGCATCGCCTGCCGTGCTGACGGCGAAGCTTTCATAATATCCCGTGGTATCGCCTGCGGGTTCGCCGTGAAAGTCGAAATACAGCTCGCCGTCTTCGACGCTCCAGTTGTGCTGCAATTTGGCTCCCGGAACCATATGGACCTTATATTCAAGCCCCTGATTGGGCGCGATTTCTATAGAGATAGTCTCTTCGCGCTCTGGCACATCAATTACTGTTGCTGTTAGTGCAGGCGCTTCGGGTGCCCCGTCCTCTGTAGCGGCGATTTTGTCGAGCCCTAACAGCTTGCCTGCGCCCAGGGGGTCAACGCCATATTCGGCTGGCAGGATCACCGTGACAAGCGCTATGCTTGCCAGTGTTGCCGCCGCTAAGCCGCCGCGCAGGAGCGCGTTTTTTGAAATCATGTGCTGGTCGTCTGACATCATCTGTTCCTTTAGGCGGTAAAATAGCCGGTGAGCTGGTAGCCGATCAGCATCAAGCCGCCCGACATCAATAAAATATTGGTAGTGACCGCGAACTGCAGGAAGCTTTTCTGTTGCCGCCAATATCCAAGCAGAAGCAAAATGAACAGCAAAGCGGAAAGCTGGCCAAGTTCAACCCCGATATTGAAAGACGTCAGGTTGCCCAAAAGATGTTCCTCATCAAGTGGGAAATCCTGCAGTTTTGTCGCCAAACCAAAGCCGTGGAACAGGCCAAAAACAAGCACCATCAATTTGGTGTTGGGGCGCTTTCCGAACAATTGCTGAAATCCACCAAGGTTATCGAAGCCCTTGTAAACAATGGAAAATCCGATAACGGCATCGACAAGATAAGGGTTTACGTTGATCTGATTGAGGACGCCTGTCATCAGTGTAAGGCTGTGCCCAACGGTGAACAAAGTCACATAGATCAACACATCTTTGGGCCGGTAGAGGAAAAATATAACCCCCACAAGAAACAGCAGATGATCGTAGCCTGTGACCATATGTTTGGCGCCTATATACATGAAGGCCACTATTTCAAGCCCGGCGTTTGCAGCCAGAAACTGTTTGGTGTTGTCATCAACCCCGTGCGCAAGCGCCTCTGGTGCAGCCCCAAAAAAAAGCGCTGCCAGAAAAGCTGCCAGCACCAAAATGCGTGCGATCATACGCCGTATCCATCCCTCTTACACTGGATCACCAGTGATACGCAGATTGAGGGAGAATGCAAGTGCCGGGGTGTGTGGCTTATAGCAATAAGCTGCTGATCAACTGGTGATGGGGGCGACGCGGTTTCATAACAGCGCACCGGGTACGCCAGAGCGTTTCAAGCCAGTCCTATCAAGCCAGTCCTATCAAGCCAGTCATCAAGTGGTAATACCCCCCCCCGCAAATTAAAGGTACTTATGGGTAGAATTTTCTCGTAATGGAAATACAGGAGATTTCACATGAAGCAGTCACATTATTCAGCCAGCCAATGGCATGTTTGCCATGGCATTTTTCCTTTATTCGCTTCCAAGCCGCCCTCAGCGGCCACGCAAGTCATGCTGCAGGAAAATCCTTGAGCATAGACGCGAAACGCAGACGTTTCAGGCGTTCAACCGGAATGGCCGCTTTGTGATCTGATATCCGATATTGCCTCAAAGGCCGCCAATAGTTCTTTCTCGTCATATGTATGGACCGGCTGCATTTTACAAGCGAGAATATGCTGGATTCTCTGTTGGCGACAGAGGAGTGGCGCTTAAATTATTGAGTACGGCTACCAAAGGCTTTGGTAGCCGTACTCAATAGCGTGTTCCCGAAAGGTTTAACCGCCCCAAGAACGGCGGCCTGACGAACGGCTGGATGTGCGCGAACCAAACCCACCACGTGAAACAACCGACGTACGGGTCATGACTTTGGCAGCTTTTGGTTTAGCCTTCACGGTCTGGGTGCTAACGGTCCTGCGCGTGCGACCGTCAGCGCTCTTGGTGGTTCCAAGTGGTACACCGTCCCATGTTGTGTAGCGTCCGCGGTTCGTGCGATAATAGGGCGAGGAATAATAGTAATTTCGCCGGCTATCTAGAATGTGCGAAACAAGGAAGCCTGTCATGAACGGCGACCAAAAAACAGCGCCATTATGGTTTGTTCTACGTTCACAATTGCTCAGGCTGAATTCTTTTTCGCAAAGGTTTTGGCTCTCATAGCGCGGTGCGCTTTTTTCGTGTGTTGCCATCGCTTTTTGAAAGTCTGTGTCGCACTGTGCGTCGGGAAATGTATCTGCGTTCTTGCAGGCATCCAGCGACGTATAGCTTTCGGCTTCATGCCGGGGCTCTTCACCGCATGACGACAATGCCAAGGCACTGCCTGCGATCATCAGGGTTAGTTTAGCGTTTTTGGATCTTTTCATCGTACGCCTCCTAATATGTCATGCTGCCAGCATTCACCATGCCGATAACGATCGCGGTGCCTGCTATTTTTACAGCGGCGGCAATTTCGCCTGCTTCAATGCGCTCTGAAAGCTTGGGATATATAAATTTCCTTACTGTCATAAAAGTAACTACTTGGATCAGAAGGGCGATAACAGCCCAGACTGCAAAATCAATCAGGCTCATGGAATTCGCGAGCGCGCTATAAAGCGGCAGCGCGAAACCAATAAGGGCACCAACAAAAGCCGTCGCAGCCGCTGCGTTATTCTCTTTAATCAGTGCGACTTCGTCGTACGGTGTAATCCAGCTATAAATACGCGCGAACAGTGCAAGGGCAATCACAGCCGCAATGAAATACATAAAGAAGGCAGGTAGTCCCTCAAGTGAGGCCAGAATTTGTTCAGTCATTTTAATCCCCCATTCAAACGCAGAATCGGCGTTTATTTAGTATAAATTTATAAACTCAAATCATTTGGCGAAAGTGTGATGCCGACCATTTGGGTAATACATTCGCCACCTTGCGTTGTCTTCTCGTAAGTCACAAGCAAGTTCTCTTCTGTACCATCAACATCCCGTGTGTAAAGCATGCAGCTTTGCTGGATACCGTAGCTGTCACTGCCGGTTTCGTTCAGACATACTTTTTCGTGGAACTGCACCGGGTCGGTAGCTCCCCCGCCGTCAAACCAGACCCGTTGATAACTTTCACCTTCAAGAACATATGTGTCGACTTTTAGCCGATCAATCTCTTTCGCCAAAGCAGCCTTGTTGGCTGGCTCAATGCTGTCATAGACAGAGAATACGCTGATTTGCTGGATCTCTTTATCTTCGATACCGTCGCCGCCCATGATCTGCAATAGCATATGGTCGTCGGTATAGAAGCGGTGCAGCCAAACGCCATCTTCAAATTGCACGGTGCCTTGCCCTGTAATGGTCAAGGAAGGTGTCGGCATTTCAAAGCGGTGGCTATCGCCCAACATACTAACCGCAAGCGGATCAATCGTGACAGTGCGACCAAAGCCAACATCATGAATTATCGGGAGTATCGGCTTCTCCGCTTCAGTCTTGTCTTTTTTCAGGAAGTCAAAAAGGCCCATTATGCAACTCCCCAATTGATGATGGCTGTGTCCACACGGTTCTCGCTGATATAGAAAACGGTATCACCTGCCTGGAGTGGCGCGGACGACCTGGGGTCATATTGGTGGCCACCGTTGTCTTTCGCCCGAACAGATATCAAGGTTGCACCAAAGCGTTCAGCGAGCTCTGTAGTAACGGCTGCCCGCGCTACTGAGCTAATATTTTCTGGCACGTCGATGCTGAAAGTAGCGACGCCGCCTTGCGCCGAAACCAAATCAGATATGAGCTCACTGGAGCCTGGGTCGGTCAATTCACGGGCGACCATTTCCACGCTCGCCGAAACAATAACCTCCGCATCGCAGTGATCACCCAAAAGGGATGCTTTTTCGGCATCAATAAAATAGCAAACCAAGTGCGCACGACGATTAAGAGAGCGGGCAGCGAGGACTGCCGTTAGTGTCAAATCATCATTGTCGGCATAAACTACAATTCTATCTGCATTTTCGATGGCAGCACGTTTCAGGTCGGACGCATTTGACAGACTTTCAGCCTTCACGAAACGCAGCCCTGCATTCGCGGCAATGTCGCTCGTGCTGATCAAAATAATATTAGGTTGGTCGCCGCTGTCGCCCGCGGCAATTTCATCGACCATCTTAGATGTGCGCTGCGGATGATAGCCTACAATCACTGTAGCGCCTTCAATTTTGGAAAAGTCGCCCATACCGTTAGCCTTCTTTCTAAAGTAATCTGAAAAACTACCAATCGCTTTACCTAGAACGATCGTGAATATGGTGAGACCGCCCGGTAAAACAAAGGCCACAAAAAAGGTGCGCCCCACTTCTGTTGCCGGGCTTAGGTCGCCATACCCTACGGTAGAAACCGTGGTGAAATAATAATAAGGAAATACGCCGTCTTGTATCAGGGAGCTTTCCCCTGCGCTTACAAAGCCCAGGTAGCTAGCACTATAATGGGCCAGTGCGATCAGGACCAATACCGACCAATCGAGCTCGACGCACTTTAGGTAGACTTTGGAAAACAGCGTCTTGAACTTAATCACAAAAATGCCCCCGAATATCCTTGAATGCAGCCTGCTTAACATATATATATTATTCGCGAAAGGGGTTCGCGAACATTTTTGTTTGGGTTAATCGAGTTTTTACACACCCTGAAGACGGTGATTTATGACCAGCAGTAAAAACGGAGCAGCACGTCGACGTCAACTGATGAAAGAGAAAAATCTCGAAAAAGTTGAAGTTTATGTGCCAGCCCGCATCAAGGCGCGACTGAAAGCCTCAGAAGTAGCGATGCAAGAGGGGGCGTCTTTTAGGCTTTTGCCTCCAGTAACATTTTCGCGCGAAATCACTAGCAGCAAGGAATTGAATTTCATGACCGATGTATCTCCGTGGACAGCAAGTTCACTATATGAAGAACTAATGGCTGCTGATCTGTTGGATCAGGACAGCATTTCCATCAAGCTGGTTGAAGGGCTCAACCCTTCAATCGAAATTACTTATGACGATCTGGAGCGCACCGCGGTTATGGCGGTGCACGGTGAACAGATACTAATATCAGTGCTGATTTGCCCAACATCTGACGTGGCTGATAAAGCCGTGATGAATGAGAAGCTGTTGAAGGCCCACAAGTACCTGCCACTCAGCACAGTCGGCATCACCACTATCAATGGTCAGGACTTTTATGAGCTGTTTGGTGCGCTCTCTTCTCGCTCGCTGGTTTCAAGCGTTGCCACTGAAATTATGGCGCTTGGTGAGAATTATGAAGAAGTTGTTTCTGCCTTTGTGGAAATTTCTGACGCTGCCTAACGACCCGATACCGACAATTCAGGATAGGAATAATAATGAGCATTTTTAAAAGACTAGTGACTGTCGTCAAAGGGCACGCGAACGAAGTGGGCGAAAGTATTGCGGACGCTAACGCACTTACTGAGCTCGACCAATTGCTGCGCGAATGCGATGACAGCCTTGAAAAGGCGAAGGGAAGCCTTACAGGTATGGCCGCCAAGCGTAACATGCAGGATAAGAAAATTTCGGACCTGCAGGCCGATATCGAGAAATATACAGAAGGCGCGCGCAAAGCAAAAGCCGCAGAAAACATGGACCTAGCACGCCAAGCCGTTGAGAAAGTTATCGCCCTTCAGGCTGATATGAAATCGGCGGAAGAGCTGCGCACCCAGTATGGGGCCGCTGAAAACAACATCCGCAGCAACATTAAGGCACTGCAGGCTAAAAAAGAACGTATGCGTGCTGAAGTTGATACGGTGAAAGCCACGGAGCAGATGCAAAAGTCTCAGGAAATGCTGGCTTCCAGCCATGCCAATGTGAACAACAGCTTTTCAGACGCTTCAAAATCGCTCGACCGGCTTAAAGCGCGCCAAGCTGAAAAAGCAGCGCGCTTGAAAGCCGCGAATGAGCTGGACGACGAGCTGACCGGCACCTCGCTCGATAAAGAGCTTGCGGCGATTGGCGGCGGCTCAAGTGCTGCTGACGACCTGCTGAACAGTCTTTAGGTCTAGCTAGCTATATGCAGCGTATACAGGCGCAAGAACGCAGTGACTGGAGAGATAAGGCTGAAAAACTCGGCTTTATCTTTCACACCATGTATGGCGAGCCCTATTGGGATGAGACCGCTTATTATAGCTTTACGCTAGAACAGGTCGAGTCCGGAATCGAGGACCCAACTGCGGAGTTATACGCGATGTGCCTCGATGTAGTGGATCGCGCCGTCGGCAATGAAGAGCTACTTACCAAGCTTGCGATCCCGGAAAATATGTGGGGCCTGATTACTGACAGTTGGCAGAAAAAAGCGCCGTCGCTCTATGGCCGGTTTGACCTGTGCTATGATGGCAAGCGCCCCGCAAAAATGCTGGAGTTCAACGCTGATACGCCAACATCGCTTTATGAAAGTGCGTACTTTCAGTGGTTATGGTTGGAAGATAAAATCCAGGACGGCACTTTTAGCGGCAATACTGACCAGTTTAATTCAATCCAGGAAAAGATCATCCACCGCTTCGCTGACTTGTTTGAGCCTGGCAGCAATATTCACTTCGCATCTTGTAAAGATACCGAAGAAGACCGGCAAACTGTTAAATACCTAGAGGATTGCGCCGCGCAGTCCGGCCACAAGCCCCATTTTGTCTATGTGGAAGACATTGGTGTTGATCGCTTCGGCCGCTTTGCGGACACTAAAGACAATGTGATCCAGTCGCTCTTCAAGCTCTACCCCTGGGAAGACATGGTTCGGGAGGAATACGCGCCACACCTGCCAACATGTGATGTCACTTTCCTTGAACCAGCTTGGAAGTCGGTTTTATCGAACAAAGCCTTTTTGCCGCTAATCTGGCAGTTTAATAAGGGCCACCCAAACCTGTTACCTGCGGCATTTGAGGGCGATGAAGGTATGGATGAGCTCGGCACCGGATTTGTGAAAAAGCCCATCTTCTCTCGTGAAGGAGCCAATGTTTCCATCTTCAAAGACGGGGAAACACTGGAAGAAGGCGAGGGTGAATATGGCGAAGAAGGCTATATCTACCAGTCTTTTGAGCAGCTGCCGCGTTTCGAAGATAATTATACGGTTATTGGAAGCTGGCTGGTTGGCGATGAGCCTGCAGGAATGGCTCTCAGGGAAGACGAGGACCTAGTCACTAAAGACCTATCCCGTTTTCTGCCGCATATCATTGTTGAATGATACGGTTAGCCTAAAATTTAGTCTCCTTTGGGGCAAATTCCGTCGTTTAGTGGCTAGACAATACTGTCTGCTTGCTCAGGCAAAAGCTGCGGTTTGTACCCGGTTAATCCAAAAAAATACTGAAGCATCAGTTTGTTGGCTGCGTTTGCGCCACCATATCGCGTTGCACAGCGCTTAAGTGCGGGGCATTATTATTGGTGTGATAGCGAACTTGTGATTGGGCTTGCTGGCAGGTGCGTCCATATTAGCCCAAACCAGCTTATTTGCTTTTCAATGTGGCTGAAACCTAGGATGCGTACTCATGGCACAAGACTTATCCAACTATACACCGGCTGATGTTTGGCAGTGGGACAAAGAGAATGGCGGTCGGTTTGCCAGTATCAACCGCCCTATCGCGGGGGCAACCCACGAGAAAGAGCTGCCGGTTGGGAAACACCCGTTTCAGCTTTATTCGCTGGCTACGCCAAACGGCGTAAAGGCCACTGTGATGTTTGAAGAACTTTTGGCGGCTGGACATAGCGATGCTGAATATGACGCCTGGATCGTTGATATTTCCGAAGGGGACCAGTTTTCGTCGGGTTTCGTGGCGGCGAACCCAAACTCCAAGATTCCGGCGCTGATGGACCATTCGACCACACCGGCTACCCGCGTTTTTGAAAGTGGTTCAATCCTATTGTATCTTGCGGAGAAATTTGGCGCTTTTATTCCTACCGACCCCGCCGCGCGTACCGAGTGTATCAACTGGCTGATGTGGCAAATGGGCGCTGCGCCGTATCTCGGGGGTGGTTTTGGGCATTTTTACGCCTATGCACCCATGAAAATCGAATATGCGATAAACCGCTATGCCATGGAAGTGAAGCGCCAGTTGGACGTGCTTGATAAACATTTGGCCGGTAATGACTATATGGCGGGGGAAAGTTATTCCATCGCTGATATGGCGATCTGGCCTTGGTACGGTGCCATGGTGAGGGGCGTTCTTTATGACGCGGAAAAGTATCTTTGTGTGCATGAATATAAAAATGTTGTGCGCTGGGCCAACGTGATCGCCGAGCGCCCCGCTGTCCGGCGTGGCCGCTTGGTCAACCGTGTATGGGGCGAGGAGAGCGGGCAGCTACCTGAGCGCCACTCGGCGGCGGACCTGGACAAGCTGGAAACATAGGGCGCAGTACGGCCCTTGTGCAAATTATTTGGCATAGTGGCCTTTCCGGGTAGAAGGGCACTATGCCAGATTGCTCCTTATCTGCAGGTATCGCCCGGCGCTGTGCCGGCAATCCCTTATGACAGGCCGACAATCTCGCCGTTTTCGTCGAAACCGATATCAAGTGCGGCTGGGCGGCGCGGCAAGCCGGGCATTGTCATGATATTGCCGCAGATCGCCACAACAAATCCGGCACCTGCTGACAGCCTTACCTCCCTGACAGCAAGCGTATGCCCTGATGGCGCGCCTTTGGCTGTGGGGTCAGACGAGAAACTATACTGGGTTTTGGCAATGCATACCGGCAGGTGGCCATAGCCCATGTCGGTGAACTCGCGCAGGTGCGTGCGGGCTGCGGGCGTAAAATCAACTTCGTCAGCGCGGTAGATTTTGCTCGCAAGCGCTGCGATTTTTCCTTCGAGCGGTGTCTCGTCCTCGTAGCTGAGTGTTACCTCGGGCCGCATGCCTTCAAGCTGGCGTGCTACCGCGCGGGCAAGGTCTATATTGCCGTCACTGCCCAGCTCCCAGTGGCGAGTGACCACAGCTTCGACCCCGTAGGCCTCACAGGCGGTTTCAATAACAGCCACTTCTTCAGCGGTATCCGCCACGAAGTGGTTGATGGCAACTACTGGTGCGAAGCCAAAGCCTTTCAGGTTTTCGATGTGGCGTTCAAGGTTTGAAATGCCCGCTTTCACCGCGCCGGGGTTCGGTGTGCCCAGATCGTCCTTGGCGACACCGCCGTGCATCTTCAAGGCGCGTACAGTTGCCACCAGCACCACTGCGTCAGGGCGCAGGCCTGACTGGCGGCACTTGATGTTGAGAAACTTTTCTGCACCCAGGTCAGCGCCGAAACCAGCCTCGGTGATCACCACATCACTGAGCGCCAGCGCTGTGCGCGTTGCGATCAGGGAGTTACAGCCGTGGGCAATATTGGCGAACGGCCCACCGTGGATAAAGACGGGGTTATGTTCAAGCGTTTGCACAAGGTTTGGTGCCAGCGCGTCTTTCAGAAGAACCGTCATCGCACCTGCCGTACCGAGATCATCCACGGTTACGGGTGATTTGTCGGCGCGCTGCGCCACCACAATGCGGCCAAGGCGCGCTTCAAGGTCTTTCAGGTCTTCCGCAAGGCAGAGAATCGCCATGATCTCGGATGCCACCGTGATATTGAAGCCGTCTTCGCGTGGTACGCCGTGTGCAGGTCCGCCGAGGCCGATAGTGATATTCCTGAGCGCGCGGTCGTTCATATCAACAACCCGCTTCCAGCTTATCCGGCGCGTGTCTATCCCCTGCTTGTTGCCCCAGTGGATATGGTTGTCCAGCATCGCAGACAACAGGCTGTGCGCTGCCGTGATTGCGTGGAAATCCCCGTTGAAGTGCAGGTTGATGTCATCCATTGGGATAACCTGCGCGCGGCCGCCACCCGCAGCACCACCTTTCATGCCGAAGCAAGGCCCAAGGGAGGGTTCGCGCAGGCAGGCGCTGGATTTGATATTGATGGCATTCAGCCCGTCATTCAACCCAACGCTGGTGGTGGTTTTGCCTTCGCCTGCGGGTGTGGGCGAAATGGCTGTTACCAGAACCAGCTTGCCGGGCGTATGGTCTTTTAGGCTATCCACATAAGGCAGTGATACTTTGGCTTTGTGGTGGCCGTAAGGGATAAGCGCGTCCGCTGGGACGTTCAGGCGTTCGCGTGCCATATCCAGGATGGGAAGCATGTGCGCCGCACGGGCGATTTCAATGTCTGGCGAGCCGGGCTTCGGCAAAGCGTCCCCCCGTGTTTGTGGTACAAAGTCACGCTTATCTTCCGCGCGAATTACATTGTTATCATGCATATTTTGTCCCCCCGGATCAGGCCTTCTTTGCTTATGCGGCCTTTATTTTTCACATTAATATCCAATTGCATCTTACCTTTGGGCCGTTGCTCCACAGAAGGGTCAGTCAGAAGCATCTCTGGCGCGGACAGGTTTGTGCCTGTTGCATCTATAATAACAAGATATCGTTGCAACTGAAACTAGTCTTTGACTTTTGGCATGCCAGGGCGCGCTACTTGGGTGCTACCAACCCACACTGTTTGACCGCTTTGTTCAGGCGTTCGAACAGCCCGTCTTCGGTAATTAGGCTCCAGCCAATATACTGATATGTTTCTTTCGCCCGGTCAGGATAGTGGCTGTAAATAGCCAAATTTTGGCTTTTTCGCGGTTTGCAGAAAGGCCCGTTCCTGCATATCCGAGGGGGTGAAATAGGATTGCATACCAGAAAGCAGAGGCTGGATGATGCGATTAACCGAGCCGTCGATCACGGCAAAGTTTCTCTGAGCCGCTATTTAGCCCCTTAGGTGCCGACGGGGAACAATACGTTAGAAAAATTTTGATACTGTAGGCATGTAACAATGCCGAACATACAGCGTGAACCGGAATGATTTGCTGCCAAAAGTGTATTTCTGGTGCGCGAAAACATCAACCTGAAGACAATTACTGAATGCAAACGCTTGCACTGAAAAGACATAGTCGCTTACCCTCATGAGAGGGGCTTAAGCACTTCCATAGTCTAACCGCCACAATCTAACCGCCAGTGTCTATCTGTTTTTCTGCCGTACACTTTCCGCTTGTTAAGTTTGATTGGCATTGTCCAATAGAGGTTTACGGATTTCGTTAGCGACTGAACTACGCCTTTTCATGTATAGGGAGCCATACCATGCATAGTTTTATATCACCGATGCTAGTTTGCTTCGTAGCAGGTTTCATGTCTTCAGGGTGCAAGGCGGAAGATCTGCAGCGGCCGCCTATTACATTCAGTGTGGACAGCATTTTGCTTAGCGAGAGCGGCAAAGCTTTTGCCACGGATGACTTTAACAACGATGGTTATATAGATTTGATCATCGCCGGAGGGTCAACTGATCGTATTATTGTATTCCTAAACGACAGCAAAGGTACGATAGAGCGAGTAAACGAATATCCTGCGGGCGATAACCCCACCTGGCTTGCCTCTTTGGATTTCAATGGCGACGGGCGCAAAGACCTTGCTATTGCAAATCATGAAACCGCTTCTATTACATTGTTACGCGGCAATGGTGACGGTACTTTCGAGCCATCAGGGCAATCGCCTGTGCCAATTGAATCTGAACCACATTCGCACATGATTGATGTAGCAGATTTCAATGCTGACGGATTTCCAGATATTGTGGTCGACAGTAGGGATCGGTTTGGGCTTATCGTGCTGCAAGGAATGGAAGATGGACGTTTCAGCGAGTTTGGAAAGAGCATTGATGTTGGTGGCGCTCCTTATCTCGGTTTTGCCATCGGAGATATTAACGCGGACAGCGTGCCCGATTTAGTTACGCCAAATCGCAACGATATCAGCGTGTTGCTAGGTTCGAGGGCAGGTGACCTAAAATTCGAAAAAAAGCCACCAATTCCATTTCAGGCACCTTTTACTGTAGCAGTCGCCGACATAACTGGCGATAAACATGTAGATATCATCGCTGTGAGTGGAAGCGCAGAACCTGGTGCCGTCATTTTTCAGGGGGACGGAACAGGCCATTTCAAACGTCGAAAGGCATTCCCAATAAATTCAGGCGCGAAGTCGATTGCTTTAGGCGACATCACGGGCGATGGCCTGCCGGATGTTGCTGTGTCGAGTTGGAACTCGCAAGTGCTATTAATATTGGGCGACAAAGTGGACCCGAAGGCGATTCAATTGCCACTGAATGATTTGCAAAATCCGTGGGGCCTAAAGTTTGGAGATTTTAACCGCGATGGGCGGGACGAACTCGTAGTTGGCGACGGCACGAGCGGACATGTAAATATTTATACGGCCAATACCGTTGAAGAGTGAATGCTGACATGTTCCCCGTCAGCATCTGTGGGCCTAAATAGCGATTTTCCATAAGAGAAGGCTTTTGGTTTATCGTGGTCGCTATACATAAAATAAAGCGTCCCATTTTCAGCCAGAGCCACTTTGCCGGGCGGTATCCCAAAAAGCCGGAATGCCCTCATGATGATTGGTAGGAATTGTATCATTGCTCTTTCAGCAACGCCCCACTTTTTCAGTACCCCCCCCGAGCGGTGCGGCTATTTTGTGGCAAGTGCCCCAGCGTGAAGCAAATACATCAGCGTGAAGAAAACACTCTGCGCAGCCAGCCCTTGCTACGGGAAATAAACTGGCCACGAAAATAAACTAATTGAGGGGACGCCGAAAGCGGCCTTTAGGTGCGGAATGCATCCATAAAGTTTTAAAATTTTGGCGCTTGCACGATATAAGCGCCAATCTCGGTTTCTCCCAGCGCTTTGCTGGCTTCCAGGCGGTGAATGCCATCAACCAGTACAAGGCGGCCTTTGCCCTCACGTACCTTGATGGGCTTCAGTGTGTCGCCATCAAGCATCTGTTCCGTGGTCGCGTCCAGCTTCTTTGAGTCCAGTTCCTGGCGTCTGGCGGTGGGCACATAAATATCTTCAATCTTCACCGCGACAATTTTTAGCATATTCTATCCTCGACCATTTCACAGGGGCAGACTGTTGCACACAATGGGCGGTGCCTAAACCCTTAAGTCGGAATGAGTGTTTATTGAGGGCCAGGGGTAGCCTAAACTGAACCGTTCGGGAGTGCCGGGGTCCCAACTTCTAAGTAAAAAGAGCCCGTCAGGGCAAGGCCACAAACACTTTTTCACCTGAGATTCTTGACCGGGCGATCTGGACGGCGCTGCGCTCACACGGGCGAGCGCGTCTTATGCTCTGGAAATAGCGCGGTCAGGCTCTCTCTACTTGCTTCCGCTACACCACGCTCTGTCACGAGGCCGGTGATAAACTCACGCGGGGTCACGTCGAAAGCGTCATTGCGGGCGCGTGTTTCGGGTGCGGTGATATTGATTGTTTCAATTCGGCCATCGTCGGTAATGCCGGTAAGCTTGGTGACTTCCTCTGCGCTTCTTAGCTCAATGGGAATTTCAGTGAGGCCGTCATCCATGGTCCAGTCGATGCTGGGCGACGGTGCACACACATAAAAGGGTACTTCGTTATCGAACGCTGCGAGCGCCTTGAGGTATGTGCCGACCTTGTTGCACACATCACCCGAGCCTGTGGTGCGGTCAGTGCCCACGAAACAGATATCCACCATGCCCTGCTGCATCAGGTGCCCGCCTGCGTTATCGACGATCAGCGTGTGTGGGATGCCGTGCTCTGCAAGCTCCCACGCTGTCAGGCTTGCGCCCTGGTTGCGTGGCCTGGTCTCGTCGACCCACACATGCACGTCAATGCCCGCCTCAAACGCTTTGTAAATGGGCGCGATGGCGGTGCCCCAATCCACGGTCGCCAGCCAGCCAGCGTTGCAGTGAGTGAGGATATTCACCTGTTCGCCGGGGCTTTTTTGTTTGGCGATGGCCTCAATCAGCGGCAGGCCGTGGTTACCCATGCTTTCGCACATAACCGCGTCTTCGTCACAGATTTCGGCAGCGAGCTTGTAGGCTGCGGCTTCGCGCTCGGCCTCAGGCATCGGGCTTAGATACTTTTTCATCTTGTCAACCGCCCAGCGCAGGTTCACTGCTGTGGGCCGCGCGGTATACAGATGCTCGTGCGCATTCTGGATATTCTCGTTGGATGGGTCTTCGCGCATTGCGAGCGCAAAGCCGTAGGCTGCGGTGGCACCGATTAAAGGCGCGCCGCGCACCAGCATATCGCTGATCGCTGTGGCGGTCTCAACCATCGTATTCAGGGTCACAATCTCGAACAGATGCGGTAGCACCGTCTGGTCAATAATCTGCACCGTGCGGCCATCTTCCGCCGCCCAGATTGTTCTGTAATGCTGCCCGTCAATATTCACGTGGTTGTCCCCTAGGTTGTTTGGCATATAGCCTTGGCGTCAGTTTGACGACAGCAGCTATTTTTTCTCAAGACATTTCTCTTGATTCTTGGCGTGGGGCGCTGTTTTCTCATTCGTAATACCAGTCAGTACTATCAGGCGTAATACCAGTCAGTAATATCAGGAAGCCTTTATGGAAAACCTTTGGTCCGACAAAGATGCACAGTCCTTCATTGATCGCTACAGCAAACAGGGTGTTAACAAAGATCTGGCGCTTCGGGTCTATACCAGCCGCCTGATTGGCGGGAACCCCAAACTGGTGGCGCACGGCGGCGGCAATACCAGTGTGAAGACGGTGGTGCCGGATTTCCTCGGTGAGGCAACAGATGTTTTGTGTGTGAAGGGCAGCGGCTGGGATTTGGGCGATATCGAGCCCGAGGGCTTGCCTGCCGTAAGGATGGCGCAACTGGCGGCGGTACGGTCCCGCGAGGTGCTTTCTGATGAAGATATGGTGGCGTTCCAGCGCTCGAACCTGATTGACCCCAAGTCCCCGAATCCGTCGGTCGAGACCTTGTTGCATGCTTATTTACCGCACAAGTTTGTTGATCATAGTCATTCAACAGCGATCCTTTCGCTTGTTGATCAGCCGGACGGCATGGAAAAGGCACGCATGCTGTTTGGCAGCCGGGTCGCGGTTGTGCCCTATGTGATGGCGGGGTTTTTGCTGGCAAAAGCTACGGCAGATGCCTATGAGGCTAACCCAGAGGTGGAGGCGATTGTTCTCCACAAGCACGGACTTTTCACCTTCGGCGAGACAGCCAAACAGTCTTATGACCGTATGATTGAATTTGTTAGCCTCGCGGAAGGCCATATTGCGGGAGCGCCTGCTTTTGCGCCTGTACCCGCCGACATGCCTGCGAAGATTGCGCCGCTTTCAGGTGTTGCGCCGATTATCCGGGGGGCACTTGCGCTTGATGCGGGAGAGGGTGCCCACAAGCGCTGGGTTCTTGATCACCGCACGTCTGATTTGGTGCAAACCTTTGTGGACGGCGCTGATCTTGCGGATTACGGCACCCGCGGTGTGATTACACCCGACCATAATATCCGGTTGAAGAACAAGCCGCTGGTGGTGCCTGCACCGGCCGGGGCTGACCTTAGTGGGTTCAAAGCGGGTGTTGAGGCTGCAGTGGCCGCGTATCACGCCGATCAGGGTCGGTATTTTACCGCAAATAACAAAGGCGACAAAACTCAGCTAGACCCAGCGCCGCGGGTGATTTTTGTGCCGGGTGTTGGCCTGTTTGGTGTGGGGAAAAGTGCCAAGGAAGCATCTGTCGCTGCCGACCTTGCAGAAGCCATGATTGAAACTATTTCGGATGCGGAACGAATTGGGTCTTTTGAGGCGCTAACAGAGGCGGAGCTGTTCGACATGGAATATTGGTCGCTTGAGCAGGCCAAGCTTGGCAAGGGCAGCGAAAAACCCTTGCAGCGGCGGGTTGCTGTGGTCACGGGTGGGGGCGGTGCCATTGGTGCGGCGACGGCGAAATTGATGGCACAGGAAGGTGCCGAAGTGGCGATTTTGGATGTCTCAATCGAAAATGCCCAAAAAACGGCTGAAAGTATTGGTGGACGGGCGTTAGCACTTGTGTGTGATGTCACAGATTGTGGCTCAGTTTCAGCGGCATTTGACACAGTGTGTGCCACCTTTGGCGGTGTGGATATTGTGGTTTCCAACGCCGGGGCTGCCTGGCAGGGTGAGATAGGTGACTTGGACGATGCTGTTCTGAGGAAAAGCTTTGAGCTGAATTTCTTTGCACATCAAAGCATTGCCAAAGCGGCAGTGAAAGTAATGAAAGCCCAAAACACAGGCGGTTGCCTGTTGTTTAATGCGTCAAAACAAGCAGTTAATCCAGGCAAGGATTTTGGTGCATACGGCCTGCCCAAAGCGGCTACTCTGTTTCTCAGCCGTCAATATGCACTGGAATATGGCCCTATCGGTATCCGGGCAGGCGCGGTGAATGCCGACAGGATCAGAAGCGGGTTGGTGACTGATGATTTCGTGAAAGAGCGTGCTTCGGCGCGCGGCATTTCTGAAGAAGCTTATATGGCAGGTAACCTTTTGGGCCAGGAAGTGCGTGCTGAAGATGTGGCAAAAGCTTTTTTATATCAAGTACTTGCTGAGCGAACGACAGGGGACGTAACCACTGTGGATGGCGGTAATATCGCCGCCGCTATGCGCTAGGGGGTCTGGTGGCGGAGCTCGAAGCAGTTATATTTGATATCGGCAATGTGTTTGTTGAATGGGATCCGCGCAATCTTTATGTGAACCATTTTGATGACCTTAAGGCAATGGAGCATTTCCTCTCACACATCACTACACCCGCGTGGAATTTGGAGCAGGACAGAGGGCGCTTATTTGCCGATGCTGTGAAAATGCTCAGTGACGAACATCCTGATTTTGCTGATAAAATCCAGATGTTCCATTCAAATTGGATACAGATGCTGGGTGCTGAAATCAGTGGTACGGTCGAGATTCTTAACACGCTGCAGTCCGACGGCGTGCCGGTTTACGCCATTACCAATTTTTCGGCTGAAACCTGGCCAATTTTCTGTTCGCGCCACGCTTTCACTGAGCGATTTGTGGATATCATAGTCTCAGGTCACGAGAAGATCATCAAGCCAGATGCCGAGATTTTCGAACTGGCGATCAAGCGTTTTGGTCTGGTCCCTGAACGCAGTATATTTATCGACGACAGTCTTGCTAATGTGCGTGGTGCGGAGGCTTTGAAAATAAAAGGGCACCATTTTACTGATGCCCTTTCTTTGGAAGCTGATCTGAAATCGCGTGGCTTACTCGGCGGTTGAGCCTGAGAATTCATCATTACCGATCCAGGCAATATGCAACACATTTGTGGCACCCGGTGTACCAAAGGGTACGCCAGCGGTCACAACAATACGGTCGCCGATTCCCGCTAGCCCGCCGCGTACGGCCATGCGCTTCGATTTGCCGATCATTTCTTCAAACGAACCAACATCTTTGGTTTTTATGGTATGCAGGCCCCATACAATCGCCAGGCGGCGCGCGATAGTAAGCTTTGGCGTCAGCGTCAATATGGGTGCCTGGGGCCGTTCACGTGCCGCTCTTAAGGCGGTTGAACCCGACGATGTGAAGGTCACAATTGCACAGGCAGCAACCGAGCTTGCCACCTGTTTAGCTGCTGCAGTGATGGCGTCTTCTGTGCGTGCATTCGGGTTGAGATAATCGTCCGCCGCTGCTTGCAGATAGTTGGGTTCATGCTCGACGCGCTTTGCAACGCGGTCCATTACCGCCACTGCTTCACACGGGAAATCACCAACGGCAGATTCCGCCGATAGCATCACGGCGTCGGCACCGTCCATCACGGCAGTCGCGACATCAGAAACTTCGGCGCGTGTTGGCACGGGCGAGTTGATCATGCTCTCAAGCATTTGGGTTGCAACAACCACAGGCTTACCCGCGTAGCGTGCTTTGCGGATGATTTTTTTCTGGATACCCGGAACCTTCTCAACTGGTTCTTCCACGCCAAGATCACCGCGCGCCACCATCACGCCGTCTGAAAGCTCGATGATTTCGTCAAGAGCATCCACGGCGGCGGGTTTTTCAATTTTTGCCATAACGGCGGCTTTGCCGGCCACGAGCTTCTTCGCTTCTGCGACGTCTGCTGAGCGTTGCACAAACGAGAGCGCGATCCAGTCTGCGCCAGCCTTCAGGGCAAAGGTAAGGTCCTTGCGGTCTTTCGTTGTCAGCGCTGCAAGCGGCAACACAGCATTGGGTACATTCACGCCTTTACGGTCAGAAAGCGTGCCGCCAACGATGATACGGCAGTCGGCTTTGCTGCCGCCGAGCGACTGCACTTCAAGGCATATTTTGCCATCATCCAGAAGAATGTTTGTTCCAATTTTAATGGCGTCGAAAATTTCTTTGTGTGGCAGGCTTACGCGTTTGTTGGTGCCGGGTTTGTCTGTGAGGTCAAGCGTGAAAATCTCGCCTTCGACCAGGTCAACTTTACCGTCTGCGAAAGTGCCGATCCTGAGTTTGGGGCCTTGCAAGTCCGCAAGAATTGCAATGGGGCGGCCCACTTCGCGTTCCACAGCGCGGATGGTATGCACCAGCGCTTCTTTGTCTTTGTGGTCGCCATGGCTCATGTTGAGACGGAAGACATCAACCCCGGCTTCAAACAAAGCCTTGATACGGTCATAGCTGCTGGAAGCAGGACCCAGGGTAGCAACGATGCGGGTTTTGCGGTCGCGGCGGGGTGCATAATACTCAGATACTGACGATGACGTCACGAAGGCCTCCATACAGGCAGGGATACAAAAAGGGTACGTCATTGGGGGCTTTAATTTTGGCGCATGCTGCGCTAAAGCTGGCGAAAGGTCCAGTATTTTTTTGAGCAGCAAGCAAAGCTTAATTTTTTTGTCGGTTTACCCTATGAGCGAATCCACTATCCAACCCGAAGTTATCAACGGCGACGTTACGGCTTCCTTGATAATTCTTTGTGAGCACGCGAGTAATCACATTCCGGAAGCTTACCTTCAGTTGGGCCTGGAAGACGAGGCACTTGAAAAACACGTTGCTTGGGATATCGGGGCTGCTGAAGTGACACGAAAAATGTGTGATATGATGGGGGTGCCTGCGGTACTAGGAACCACATCGCGGCTGCTGATCGACCCCAACCGGGAACCAGACCACCCCACCTTGGTGCCTGTTGAAAGCGACGGCATCCATGTGCCTGCAAATAGTGACCTGACCCCGTGCGCCATTGGTGCGCGCCGCACCAGTATTTATGAACCATTCCATTCGGCGGCGGACGCATTGATTGATCGACATCTGGAGGAAGGCAAAGTACCTATCGTTGTTGGCATGCATAGCTTTACCCCGGAAATGAACGGTAAGACGCGGCCTTGGCAGGTTGGTTTTCTCTGGAACAAAGACCCACGGTTGGCGCAGGCAATGATTGGCCTTATTGAGCGGGAAACAGACCTGACGGTTGGCGATAATCAGCCCTATTCGGGCAGGGAGCTCTATTATACTATGGAGCGCCACGGCGCTGCGCGCGGTTTGCCTCAGACCACCATTGAGATCAGGCAGGATCTTCTGTTAGATGGTTCAATGACCTTGCAATGGGCGGCTTTGATGGCAGACCTTTTGGATGAATGCATGCAGCGTACTGATTTGATGAAGATTGAGCATTTTTAGGAGCGAAACATGGGTGCAGAAGAAAAAATTGAAGCAGCGGTTTTCAGGCGGCTCCTGGCGCATCTGGACCTTAGGAAAGATGTGCAGAATATCGACCTGATGGGCCATAGCGGTTTTTGCCGCAATTGCCTGTCGAATTGGTATCGGGAAGCGGCGGAAGGTGAAGGGGTGAAGCTATCTAAAGAGGCTGCACGTGAGCGGATTTATGGTATGCCTTACGAAGAATTTAAGGATAAACATCAATCGCCAGCAACTGACGAACAACTCAGGCTGATGGACGAAAGTGTCGCCAAAAACAAGGCTCTGAAGGACAAAGGTTAAGTTGGCGCAAGCTTGGCCTTTTCGAACCAGTCTTTCACAGACCGTCGTTCGGCCTCGCTCATATGGAGGCCGAGTTTTGAGCGCCGCCACAGGGCGTCTTCGGCTGTCAGTGCCCATTCTTCGCGGCGCATATAGTCAAGCTCTGCCTCATAAAGCCCTGCACCGAAGTGATGCCCTAAATCGGCAAGAGATTTAGCGTTGGCCAGAAGTGCCTGTAGTCGTGTGCCGTACGCCGCCAGCATACGGTGCAAATTAGCAGTTCCAAGCCAGGGATAGGTTTTGGCCATTTTCTCTTTAAAGCTGGGAAGCCCAGCATACCCTATTTCGCCGCCGGGGAGCGGCGTGGTCTCAGTCCAGTCTGGTGCATCAAATCCCAAGTAGGGCTTTAGCCGCGCCATGGCGTCTTCTGCCAGGCAGCGGAAAGTTGTGATCTTGCCGCCGTAAACGCTGAGAATCGGTGCATCTTCTATGGTGTCCAACTCCAGTATATAATCGCGTGTGGCTTTGGAAGCGTTGGCGGCACCGTCATCAACAAGAGGCCGAACGCCCGAATAGGCCCAGACTATATCTTGCTCCGAGACAGATTTTTTAAAATAGCGTGAAATGACTTCGCAGAGGTAGCGCCGTTCTTCAGTGTTGATGGCGACGGTGTTGGCGTCGGCATCGAAGGGTACGTCGGTTGTACCAATCAGAGTGAAATCCTGTTGGTAGGGGATCGCAAAAACCACCCGATTATCGTCGTTTTGGAACGTATAAGCCTCAGCGCCGTCATAGAGCTTAGGCACGATAATATGGCTGCCTTTGACCATGCGGATCTGTTTTTTGCTGTTTGGTGCAGGGCTTGAGAGGTCTTCGATATGATCGACCCAAGGCCCTGCCGCATTGACAAGCGTGCGGGCTTTATATTGGAGCACAGTGCCATCGGCGGTTCTTACCTTTATTGTCCACAAACCCTTGGCTCGGGACGCGCTGGTAACTTCGCTTCGTGTCAAAATCTGTGCGCCGCGGTCACGGGCGTCCAGTGCAGCATGCAACACTAGCCGCGCGTCATCTACCCAACAATCGGAGTATTCGAACCCCTTAGAAAAATGGTCCTTTAGTGGTGCGCCTGTAGCATGTTTACGGAGATTACGTGTTTTTGTGGCTGGAAGCAGTTTACGCCCGCCAATATGGTCATAAAGAAACAAGCCAAGCCGCAGGAAAAACGCCGGGCGCATTGCTTTATGGTGTGGCAACATGAAACGAAGCGGCGCGATAAGATGCGGTGCGGACCTGAGCAGCACTTCGCGCTCGATCAGGCTTTCTCGCACCAGGCGAAATTCATAATGTTCAAGATACCTGAGGCCACCGTGGATAAGTTTCGAACTGGCCGAGGAAGTGTGGGATGCCAGATCATCTTTTTCGGCAAGAATGACTTTGAGCCCGCGGCCCGCGGCATCGCGCGCGATACCGCAGCCGTTGATGCCGCCGCCAACAATAAGTATGTCTGCTATTTCATCCATATGCTTCCTACCTAAGGGCAATTTGTGACGCTTTGCAACGATAGCAAGGGCCAAGGACAATTTTTATCGATTCACTGATTGAACCACCAGAGACTTGAGGGTATCGTGCGCGCCCTAAAGACAAGCCAAGGGAGTATTTAGGCATGGTTCAGGCTGGCGGTATTGCAGGCGAACAGTTGCGTGGGTTTATTGAGCGCATCGAGCGCTTGGAAGAAGAGAAAAAAGGTATCGCTGAAGATATCAAGGAAGTTTACGCAGGTGCCAAAGCGGTTGGCTTCGATGTAAAGATCATGCGCAAAGTCATTGCGCTCAGGAAAATGGATCAAGCCGACCGTCAGGAGCAGGAAGCACTTTTGGATGTTTACCTCCACGCGATTGAAGGTGGCCAGATGCCGGAGCCGGCAGGCGAATAAAATCATGCAATTTTCGGTATGTTGGTAAGGCAGTGGTGTTGTTGACCGCTGCCTAAAAGCGTATACTGCCTTTCGGTCCTTTAGGGCCTGAAAGCATTGCTATGTTCCAAAATCGAGAAGATGCAGGCCGACAGTTGGCTGCTGCTCTTATGCAGTATACGGACGAAAAGCCGCTTATTCTCGCATTACCGCGTGGCGGCGTGCCGGTTGCGGCACCAATCGCCCGCGCGCTGGATGCCCCACTTGATATATTGATCGTTCGAAAATTGGGTGCACCGGGACAACCCGAGTTGGCAATTGGTGCCGTTGCGGAAGGGTATCCGCCTTATATTTTTTGGAACGAGGACCTTATTGTTGAAATTGGCGCGTCTGACGCTTACCGGGCGGCTGCCTATAAAGATCAATTGCAGAGCATAGAAAAGCGCAGGGCCTGCCTTGCAGGCGTAAGGCACTTACAGAAGCTTGCAGGGCGTATTGTAATTCTGGTTGATGATGGTATTGCCACGGGCGCTACCATACGTGTGGCTATAGAGGCTATTAAGGCGCAGCAGCCTCTGAGCCTGTGTCTTGCTGTGCCGGTGGCATCAGCGGAAACATTAGAGGCCATGCGTACGCTTGTTGACGATATTGTCTGCCTTGAAGCCCCCCCTTTTTTCAGAGCTGTTGGCTGTCATTATGAAGATTTTTCGCAAACCACGGATGGCGAAGTGAGGGACAGTCTGGCAGAATTTGAATGAGCATGCCGATTTGACATGCGCGAGAAGGTTTCAACGGCATCGCACAGCTTGAATAACCGTTGTAGATTAAGGCCTATTACCTGATGCTTAGCCACGAGTTTGTCGCGGCAACCCCGCAAAAAGCCAAGGACGTCTGGAACGCAGCAAAAGACCAGCGGGAATGCGCAAGCCGCTTGCCACAGAAGCAATATTGAGTGTTAGCGGCGAATAATAGGTTCGAAATCACCGAGATCGAGCTGCAATGAGTTTTTAAGGCGGTTCACCTCTGCCACGTCACCCGTTGTTTTCAATCTGATAGAGCCCATGCCGCCGGTATTCAAACTTGGGTGGCGGTCAAGATAATCCGCTAGTGATTCTGCCACAATTTCAGGTTGTGAATAGATTGTTGTGCCGTACGGCAGCGCGGCTTCAAAGTGTGTTTTCACCAGAGGAAAGTGGGTGCAGCCAAGGACAACAGCGTCTGGCGAACCAATATGGGCTTCTTCCACATATCCAGCTACCAAACCCGATAGCGGTGCCGGACCAGCGCCGCCCTCGATCGCATCAACAAGTCCGGGGCAGGCCTTGCCTTCAAGTTGGACATGCGGTGCCCGTTTCCTGACTTCGTCGGCGTAGGCACCGCTCGCTACGGTTTTGCGGGTCGCAAACAAGGTAATGTGTTTGATCGGTTCGTTGGTGTCTGCCGGATGTTTCTGTGACCAGGGCACGCCAGTAAGCGCTTCGACCATTGGCACCAGAACACCGAGAATACGTTTGTCTGGATGCATGCTTGGCAACCAGTTTTGCTGTAAGGTCCGGAGTGCTACGGCAGCCGCGGTATTGCAGGCCAGAACCACTAATGTGCATCCCGCCTGCATCAGTGTTTCGACGCCTTGTTTCGTCAGTTCAACGATTTGCTCGTTACTGCGGTGGCCGTACGGCGCGTTGGCGTGATCGCCTAGATAGAGGAAATCCTGCCCTGGCAGGCGCGTTTTCAGCGCCTCAAGGATTGTCACGCCGCCTGATCCAGAATCAAAAACACCAATCATTGAAAAGTTTCAGCCACAAAGCCGCCTTATGTGTCGAGCCCATATTCCGCTACTTTTCGATACAATGTTGAGCGGCCCATGCCAAGCCTGCGTGCAACTTCTGCCATTTTACCGTCATAGCGGGAAAGCGCTGCCGCAATAATGTCTGCCTCCAGTTCAGCCAGTTTGCGGAAGTGCCCATCGACAGTCTCCAAAGGTAATGTGGCGTGGGTGTGGTCGGTGGGCGCGGTAACAGCAGTAGGGATTGCAACGGGCGGTGGGGCTGCGATGCCAGGGTGTGATTTCACACAGACAGATGGGCCATGGGTTGCCAGATTTGGGAAATCCTGTGGCAGAAGGGTATCGGCTTCAGAGAGGATCACCGCCCTGAACAATGCATTTTGCAGTTGGCGGATATTGCCGGGCCAGTCGTAAGCGCATACCGTGCTCAGGGCTTGTTGCGAAATACTCCTGAGCGGCACGTCTTCCATATGGGATATTTGGGCGAGGAAAAAATCTGTGAGTGCAGGAATGTCTTCCTTGCGCAGCCTGAGCGGCGGCAGATTGATAGGATAAACGTTCAGGCGATAAAATAAATCTTCCCGGAACGCGCCCTCGGCGATACGCTCTGCAAGGTTTCGATTTGTTGCCGAAATGACCCGAATATCCACTTGAATACTTTGCTTGCCGCCTACTGGGTCAATTTCTTTTTCCTGTAGCGCGCGCAGCAGTTTGACCTGCACATCAAGCGGCAGTTCACCGACCTCATCAAGAAAGAGGGTGCCGCCGTGGGCTTCGAGAAATTTCCCCTGACGTTTTTCCGTAGCGCCGGTGAAGGACCCCTTTTCGTGCCCAAACAGGATGCTTTCGACAAGGTTCTCGGGGATCGCGCCGCAGTTCACGGCAACAAAAGGGTTGTCGGCGCGGTCACTGGCGTCGTGGATGGCACGCGCAAACACTTCTTTACCAACACCGGATTCGCCCTCGATCAAAACGGGAATGCTGGCGCTGGCTGCTTTGCGCGCCAGCTTGGTGGCACGCTGCATGACGGGGCTGTCACCGATCAGATTATCGAAGCCGACCGAGACCATATTGTCTGCCACGGGGGCTATCTCGCCCACAAATGATGTGGTTTCCATCGCCGCAGCAAGGGCCGTTCTGATGCGCTCGGCGCTTGCCGGTTTGACAATGAAATCATTGGCACCCGCACGCATCGCATCAACCACTGTAGTGATCGAAGAATGGGCGGTAAGCATCACAACCGGCAGGTTTGGCTGGCTTGGGCGGATGGTTTCTAGAACCTCGATACCATTCATGCCCGGCATTACCAGATCCAGCAGTACAACGTCGATTGGCGAAGAACTGGTTTTAGCAAGGCGCGCTACAGCTTCGCTGCCCGACATGGCGGTTTCAACAACATAGCCCGCGCGGGAGGTCACGCCCTCAAGGAGCGCGATCTGTGTTAACTCGTCTTCAACAATTAATACGCGTTTGCCTGTCATGCCTTGACCCTAACCCCAGCCGAATCATCTCTAGTCACAAGGTGTATCATTTCAGGACACTCCTTAACAAAATGGAAACTATAAAATTCTATCTATTTTGGGGGGGACAGAAAGAAGGGCCGACGATTCGTATCTGCGATACTATAATCTGGCATTTGAAAGCCGCGGAGCCTTCTATCACTGCCATGTTATTTGTAATTGACCTCAGAGGCAGCCAGATATTCTCCAGTTGGTAACAAATCGAAATCTTGCGGAACGTATCGCCGAGGGCGCGTTCCGGGAAGGTTTATTTTATCGCCTGAACGTTTATCCTGTTAACCAGCCGGTAGCAGGGCTTCCGGGTTACGGTCTTAATTGTGATATTTTCGTGCTCATTTTGGAAATTTTCTTGCGCAATCTTGCTTTTGCGCTAGGTTCGTTTGGCATGGCTCTGGGGGCTCATCGGGGGCATTAACCAGAAAACTGAGAAAATTGATGCCAACTTGCCTGTAACTTTTTGTGTTTAACCGTTTGCTAGGAGAACAACCCATGAAACTAGCGGTTATTCGGGAAAGGCGTGATGCTGAAAAGCGTGTTGCGGCGTCTCCCGAAACAGTAAAGAAACTAGCCGGTATGGGCTTCGAGATTATTGTCGAAGCAGGTGCTGGTTCGGGCGCGTCCGTACCGGATGAGGCTTTTGAAGGAGCGGGCGCATTGATTGCGGCTGATTTGGCGGCTGCCGTCAAGGATGCCGATGTAATCTTTTCGGTTCAGGGGCTGGAAGCGAACGACGCTTCAAAAGCCAAGAAGGGCGCGCTGCAGCTCGCGGTATTAAATCCATTCATCGAAAAAGACCGGATCAAAGCCTATGCGGACGCTGGGTTGATGGCCGTCGCTATGGAATTTGTGCCGCGGATTACGCGGGCACAGTCAATGGATGTGCTCTCATCCCAATCGAACCTCGCGGGTTATAAATCCGTTTTGGATGCGGCGGCTGAGTATGGACGTGCTTTCCCAATGATGATGACTGCAGCGGGCACGGTAGCGCCAGCCAGGGTGATGATCATGGGCGTGGGAGTTGCGGGCCTGCAGGCGATTGCGACGGCCAAGCGGCTTGGTGCGATCGTAAGTGCCACGGACGTTCGTCCTTCCACCAAAGAGCAGGTGGAAAGCCTTGGTGGCAAGTTCGTGATGGTTGAAGACGAGGAAACAGCAGACGCCGAAACCTCGGGCGGGTATGCCAAAGAAATGAGCGATGAATATAAAGCCAAGCAGGCTGCACTCATCGCGGAAACCATCGCCAAGCAGGACGTTGTGATTACCACAGCCTTAATTCCTGGGCGCCCGGCTCCCAAGCTGATCACTGAAGAGATGCTTCAATCGATGAAACCAGGCAGCGTGATTGTTGACCTTGCTGTAGAAGCTGGCGGCAACTGCGCGTTTGCTGCACCTGGCGAGATTGTTGAAGCGCACGGTGTGAAAATCGTTGGGCACCGCAATGTACCATCGCGGCTCGCCGCCGATAGTTCTGCGCTTTATGCCAGGAATTTGGTGCATTATATCACGCCGCTCGTGAAGGACGGTGCACTGGAAATCGATTTTGAAGATCAGATTGTAGCAGAATCGCTCGTCACCAAAGACGGTGCAATTGTTAATGCTCGCCTGACGGAGGGTTCGTAAAATGACCGATATTCTTGTAAACCCTTTTATCCAGCAATTCAGCGTATTCATTCTCGCTATTTTTATTGGATATTATGTGGTCTGGTCGGTAACGCCAGCGCTTCACACGCCCTTGATGGCGGTAACAAACGCAATTTCTTCGGTGATTATCGTCGGCGCACTCGTTGCTGCAGGGCCTGAAGGTGCCAGCATCTCTAAAATTCTTGGTGCGATCGCAATTGCGCTTGCTGCTGTGAATATTTTCGGCGGATTTGCCGTCACGCAGCGCATGCTTGCGATGTACAAAAAGAAGAAATAGGGAGTGATTACATGACACAATTACACGTCGATTTGACGGCGATTGCCTATCTCGTGGCGGCTGTCTGTTTCATTATGTCACTTCGAGGCCTTTCAAGTCCAGAGACCAGCCGTAAAGGTAATATATACGGTATGGTGGGGATGGCGATTGCTATTGTCACCACTGTATCCGACCCAAATGTTGTTTCATACGACTGGATCATCGGGGCACTTGCAGTAGGTGGCATCATTGGCTTTGTTATCGCCCGCAGGATTGCGATGACGGCGATGCCGCAGTTAGTCGCTGCGTTTCACAGCCTTGTGGGTTTAGCGGCTGTTTTGGTGGCGGGGAGTGCTTTTCTACATCCCGAAGCATTTGGAATTGCGATGCCGGCTGTGTCTGGGGAATTGTCGCAGGTTGCCAAAAACTTGAATGCTGCGGCTACCGAGCGTCCAGCAGGCATGATCTATGTGGCGTCCAAAATCGAAATGTCGATTGGGATTGCAATTGGCGCGATCACTTTTTCGGGCTCCATTATCGCTTTTGCCAAACTGAACGGCAATATGTCCGGGGCACCGATCATGTTGCCTGCTCGGCATGTAATTAATGCGCTGGTGGGGGCGGCAATCGTTGGTGGCATTGCTGTATTTGCAGCGGATCAGACCATAGAAGTTGCTGGTCTCAATATCTTTTGGTGGGTGACGGCTTTGTCCTTCACAATTGGCTTCCTGCTGATTATCCCGATTGGCGGCGCGGATATGCCGGTGGTTGTTTCTATGCTCAACAGTTATTCAGGCTGGGCGGCCGCTGGAATTGGCTTTACGCTGGCGAATACCGCTTTGATTGTAACGGGTGCCCTTGTGGGTTCTTCTGGTGCCATCCTTTCCTACATCATGTGTAAAGGCATGAACCGCAGCTTTTTCTCAGTAATCCTTGGTGGTTTTGGCGCGGACGATGCCGCGGCAGGCCCGGTAGGCACAACTGAGACACGCCCGGTGAAACAGGGGTCCGCTGAAGATGCGGCATTCATTATGAAGAATGCCGGTAAAGTGATCATTGTGCCAGGGTACGGCATGGCAGTGGCACAGGCACAGCATGCGCTCAAGGAAATGGGCGACATGCTTAAGGGTGCGGGCGTGGATGTCTCCTATGCTATTCACCCTGTAGCGGGCCGTATGCCGGGGCATATGAATGTGCTCCTGGCTGAAGCCAGTGTGTCTTATGATGAAGTGTTTGAGCTTGAAGATATCAACAGCGAATTTGCAGGGGCCGATGTGGCGTTTGTAATTGGTGCTAATGATGTCACCAATCCGGCCGCAAAAACGGACACATCAAGCGCTATCTACGGCATGCCTATTCTTGATGTAGAAAAAGCGGCGACTGTGCTGTTTATCAAACGCTCGATGGGTAGTGGTTACGCAGGTGTGGAAAACGAACTTTTCTTCCGCGACAATACCATGATGCTCTTTTCTGACGCCAAGAAAATGGTGGAAGAAATCGTCAAATCGCTGGATTAATCAGTCGCAGCATTTCAGTGGAATGGTCGGAGGGGCATGAGGTGTGCCCCTCTTTTTTACGCACTTTAAAAGCTGTTTATTTTGAACGGGCCATATGGTCACTTGACCGTAACTGCTAATGAAACACTCTTTTCCTTGTGCGCCAGCCAAATTCTATCAGGGCTGGGGTAGGCAGAAGGTATTGGACCATGACAAATGATAAAGGCCGCTCCCCATGGCGAGGGAGCGGCCTTTTCTTTTGCCTTAGGAACAAAAGGAGTGGCGGAAAATCCCGGACCAACAGGAGGTCCGCCATCAGTAGAACGCCGCTGTCAGGATCGGCGTACAGAAGAGCGCCCTTGAATTCGCTCAGTCTGTAAAAGTATAAAAACATATATGATATTAATAATCAATATCAAAATTAAGAATGCTGCATTTTTTTAACAAGGCTCAAAAGGCAATAAGTTGGCGGGTGCGTGTCATTCGCTATGCGAAAGCCTGGACGGCTGTATGCCTTGCTAAGGCACAGCCAGAGAGCTAACGTGGTTGCTGTGTAGAGGGGGTGGGCACCCTGTTCTACGCCAGGCAATCAGGGCCAATTGGCCTAATAGGTGAGGGAACGTCAAATGATGAAGGGGCTAGCGCGCTTAACGGCGCTTGCGGTCAGTGCGGTATTTCTTGTGGGTGCGGCTCAGGCTCAGGTCAAACAATCAAAGCAAGACCATGAGGATAAATTTAGGCAACTCGATGAAAGCTGGGCAACGCCAAACGATCAGCGCATTGCATCCGGCAAGCCGGGGCCACAATATTGGCAGCAGCAAACAGACTATAAAATTCGAGCTGAAATCAATGATGACAATCAGACGCTGACCGGCGCTGAAACCATTACATACAAGAACAATAGCCCGCACAGCCTTGATTATATGTGGGTGCGGCTTGATCAGAACCGTTTTGCAAAGCACTCAGACGATCACCTGACTCAACCAATTAATTCCACCACCCGCATGAGCTTCTCGGCGCTCAGACATGAAAAATACCGGCAGGAATTTGATGGAGGTTTCAAGATAGCGTCGGTGACTGACAGTAAAGGGAAAGCCCTGCCACATGCGATAGTGCGAACCATGATGCGCATCGACCTGCCTGCGCCGCTTAAACCCGGTGCCAGCATGAAGTTCAATATCGCCTGGTCATATAAAATTATCGAGTCAAAGCGTATTCCGATCAAACGTTCGGGCTGGGACCATTTCGAGAAAGACGGTAACAAGATCTACAACCTCGGCCAGTGGTATCCCCGCGTTGCGGGCTATACAGACACAGGTGCCTGGAACAACCGCACCTTTTATGGCCTTGGGGAGTTTCAGACCGAGTTCGGCACTTATGATGTAGAGATCGTCGTGCCAGCCGATCATATTGTGGCGGCAACTGGTGAACTACAGAATGCAAAGGATGTGCTTACTGCCGAACAGCGTCAGCGGCTTAAGACAGCCCGTAAGTCTGACCGGCCGGTCATGATTGTATCACGCGGTGAAGCGCTGGCCAATCAGGCTGAGAAGTCCAGCAGCAAAGCTACATGGAAATTCAAAGCAGAAAAAGTACGAGACTTTGCATTTGCCTCATCGCGCAAATTTGTTTGGGACGCAATGGGCTACAAGCAAGAGAGCGATGGCCGCACGATCATGGCCATGTCTTATTATCCGGAAGAGGGTATGCCGCTCTGGGATAAATATTCAACCGAAGCAATCGTGCATACACTGGAGGTCTATAGCAAATATACTTTCCCGTATCCCTATCCTGTAGCGATCAGCGTGAATACGGCGACAAGTGGTATGGAATATCCGATGATCAGCTTCAACCCGCGCCGACCTACAGAGGCCAAGGACGGCAAGCGTACCTATTCGCGTGGGGCCAAATACGGCCTGATCGGCGTGATCATTCATGAAGTTGGACATAATTATTTCCCGATGATTGTGAATACGCCTGAACGTGACTGGTTCTGGATGGATGAGGGCTTCAATACCTTCCTGCAGGGGCTTGCGCACCGGGAATGGGAAGAAGGCTGGCCGGGAAATTTCGGTTCGCCCGAGACGATTATTCCCTTCATGAAAAGCAAGAATCAGATGCCGGTGATGACCGATCCAGAATCGCTCATTCAGTTTGGGCAAAATGCTTATCTTAAGCCTTCCGTTGCACTCAATATCCTGCGTGAGACTGTTATGGGCCGTGAAGCGTTTGACCATGCTTTTAAAACCTACGCCCAGCGCTGGATGTTTAAACGTCCGTATCCGGCAGACTTCTTTCGCACAATGGAAGATGCATCCGGCTTTGACCTGGATTGGTTCTGGCGCGGCTGGTTCTATACCACGGACCATGTTGATATTGCGCTCGACAGGGTTATCTGGGGCACGGTCAACACCAAAGACCCAGACGTAGAAATGGCCTACAAGAAAGCACGTGCGATCGAGGCTGGCGATTCTATGGTGGTTGAGCGCCATAAAGGCGATCGTCGCCGGGTTTTGGAACGGCCAGAGTTGCAGGATTTCTATACCAAGAATGATAGCTATACGGTCACGGATAGCGACCGCGAAAGTTACGCCAAATATATAGAAAGCCTAGCTGACTGGGAACGCGAGCTTCTGAAAATTTCAGAGAATTTCTATTTTCTTGAGTTTTCGAATAAGGGTGGCTTGGTGATGCCGGTGATCGTTGAGATTGAATACACTGACGGTTCAAAGGAAATACGCCGCTGGCCCGCAGAACTTTGGCGCCGCAACCCGAATAAGGTGATCAAACTTGTAACCAGTGAAAAGGAAATCAATTCCATCACGCTTGATCCGAAGCTTGAAACTGCTGATGTGGACATTGAAAACAACTATTGGCCGCGCCGTCCGGTGCGTACGCGTCTTGAGTTGTTCAAACGTAAGAGAGGCAAGAGCCTGATGGAAAAAGCTGGCGAAGGCACCACGTACGAACAATAGCGGTTCAATAATTAAACGATTAGGAAGCGGCCCCAAACGGGGCCGTTTTTTATGGACGATCGGGTGGGCGCGGGAAGAAGCCGCTTGTACGCTCGATATAGGCTGCATAGTCGGGGCGGCGTTTTTTCAGGGATTTTTCGAGCAAGGGCACACCGGACCATTTCATCAGCAGGAAAGTCATAAGTGCCGGCGCGAAGAAAGTGAGTAGCTCGCCGGAAATTAGCCATAGGCCCCACCAAACACAGGCGTCACCAAAATAATTGGGATGCCGTGTCCAGGCCCACAGGCCGCTGTCCAGCACTTTTCCTTGGTTTGCCGGATCGCTTTTGAATTTAGTGAGCTGATAATCGCCAACCCATTCGAAAAAGGCACCAACAATCCAAACCCCCGCGCCCACAAAAGCCCATAGCCCAATTGCTGCGGGTGGTGCAGCCAGAAGGGCTATGAGCGGCGCACTGATGATCAGGATCAGCACACCTTGCAGGCCAAAGACAAACCATCCAGTGAAGAAATGGCGCGCTAGCCCCTTTTTTCCCGCTGTCATACGCACATAGCGCTGGTCCTCGCCGTGTGTAAGAAAACGTTTGAGTAGGTATAGCGACAGGCGGGCACCCCATAGAGTTAACAGCCCCAACGCCAGCATTTGCCGCTCACCAAGCTCTGGAAGTTTCAACGCTGCGGCACCTGCAACCACAATGAAGCCGGTGCCCCAGAATGCGTCTATGAAACTGACCTTGCCCGTAAGGACACTACAGAACCACAAACCCAAAAGTGTAATGCTGAGCGCCGTTGCGCCGTTTAGAAACACTTCCAGCATATGTTCCTCCCTTTTGTCTGCTATCTAGCGCGGCTTATTGCTATGGCTAGGGAAAAACACTGGATATAGCGGTTCAAGCATGGCAGAGAGGCTTAACAGACAATTTTGGTAGGTAGTATGCGTGACCAGGCAACCATTGTTGATTTCTTGAGCGCGAGCCTTAAAGGGCTCGAAAAATCTGGCCGTGCGATTCTGTCACCCAATGAGCAAAAGTTCGCAGATGCGCTCGCTAAGTTACTTGATGAAACTCTGGAAACGATGGTGAAGGAACTGGAGGCAATTGCTTCCTGCCAGCAAGAAATCCCGGCAGTTGAGGGACTGGATGAATTACCGCCCTTTGAAGCCTTCTGCGTTGGTCTGAAGTCGATTGGCGAAGCATTGTTGCCTCATCTGGCCAGCGAGTATCGCAGTTTCTGCGAGCAGCGCGGAATGCCTTGTTCGACGTTAACGTGGGTGCTGCGTGCCCGCGCGGATGCCTTTATCGCGTATCTGTTGCAGATCGCACAGGTTCACGGCCTGGCGTTTGATGATACACTTGAGCGTGTTGGTAAATCAGAACAAATAGCATTAGCACATTTGGGTGCTGACCTGCGCATATTGATGCAGCGGGAACTGGATGCTTTATATTGAAGGTCATTCAGCCTGTGTTCAGGTGGTATTGATATTGTGACGCTCAGGATTCTTAAAGTAGAAAAGCCATGAAAAACACTATTCTATGTTCAGCTTTATTGATTGGGTTGCTTGTTGGCAGCTCCTCAGCCGCTGATGAAGACAAAAAAAAGTCTAAAGCTGAACAGCGTCTCGCAAAGATCGAAGCAAAATATCAACCTACTGGCAAAAATAAATCATGTGTATCGCTTCGTTTCCTCCGTGAATCGAACATTGTTGACGATATGACGATTTTTTTCAGGGGGCCAGGCAAGAAGGCTTACATCAATCGGCTGCCACGTCGTTGTCCACGCCTATCCTATGAACAGCGGTTTGCTTATTCGGTTAGTACCGGGCAGCTCTGCAAAAGCGATATTATCACCGTACTCGACAGCCTGGGAGCTGCCTGGAATAGCTGTGGCTTGGGGCAGTTTGAAGAGTGGGAAAAGAAGCCAAAAGCTGAAAAACCTCAATCTGAATAAAATAAACTAACGTTCAAAGCTGACCTGCAATTCCTTGCGATCTGCCCAGTTTTTACCCCGCTGGTCGCAAGCATCGGGCATTCCATCGCAATCAAGTTTCCCTTCTTTTTATTGAGGTTCATACCGGCCTTAATAAGATAAAATTAAGGCATGTCTCAATTTTGGGCGCGAGAAAAACCTGTCATGAGACTTACAGAGAACGCCTTGATAGCGCAGGCGGACGATGCCCCCTTTGTCGAAGATGAAATCGTGCCAAGGCTTGAAGCGGTTGACGGTGTGGCTGGCGTGTAGATCCAAGCGGGCGGCGGCCTCGGCGCACAATTGTAGACCGAATTTGACCTCGTGCGCGCTGTACAGCTTGGCATTGATATAAGCAGCATCAGCCGTGGGTGACAAGCCGCTGAATAACCTAAAAAAGCAAGAGTTTCGAGTACTCCATGCCCAATAAAGAAAAAAACATAGTTGGCGAAGACGCTTTGGCTCTCCATAATGCCGCTGCACCCTATGAGGTGCCGCGGGTGCTCAATCCTGATGCACCCCATACAAAGGCATTTTTGGAACGAGCGGGGACGTTGCCGAATATGGATAAATTTTTTGGCACCAAGGAGCGAACTTATTGGACGTTCCAGGCTGTTGGCTGGTTTGGGTATGGATTGGTGCGGATGTTCACAGCCATTACGCTGGGATTTGACCTCCAGTATTATAGCCTCTTGATTCTGGCTGCAATTCTGATCGGGGTCAGTATGACCACGGGAATGCGCTATTTGTATCGGCGCATACGTGATATTCGCCTACCATCCCTTATCTTTTTATCCTTGGTTGTGTGCGGCATTTTGGGGCTGATATTTTCTTCTATCGAAGCAAGGCTTGGGCCGTTGTTATTGCCGGGGTGGACGCCAGTAAGCGGATTGGCGCAGTTTGGTAACGCGGTATTTGAAGCAACGGTTTTGTTTGCTTGGACGGCAATCTATTTTGGCTACCATTATTACCAGAGCTTGCAGGAGCAGAAGGAACAGGTGCTGAAAGCGACTGCGATGGCGCATCAGGCGCAGCTCAAGATGCTTCGATACCAGCTTAACCCGCACTTTTTGTTCAATACGTTGAATGCCATTTCTACATTGGTGCTCGAAAAATCCGAGATAGATGCAAACCGCATGCTCACCAAATTGTCGAGCTTTCTCAGGTATACACTTGTGAATCAGCCGACGCAGCGCATCACGCTGGACCAGGAGCTGCACGCGCTTGGGCTGTACCTTGATATTGAGAAGGTTCGCTTCCAGGACCGGCTTGTGATGGAATTTGATATTCAGGAAAAGGCTAAGTCAGCGCTGATCCCCAGTTTGATCCTGCAGCCGCTTGTGGAAAACGCGATTAAATATGCAATTGCGCCCTCGATCGATGGTGGCACCATCAAAGTCAGCGCCGAAGTGATTGATGATAGGCTGCACTTAGTGCTTAGTGATAGCGGCCCAGGCATTGAAGACCTTTCGAATATCGTGAGCCAAACAGGCTCGGGCGTGGGGATCGCCAATACCAAAGAACGCCTTGTTCAGATTTACGGAGATGGTCATTCGATCATTTTGCGCAATATGGTGCCGTCAGGGCTTGGCATCTTTATTGAAATTCCTTGCGAACGCGAAAAACGCCCCTAAACTTTCCAGAAAGAGGAAGAAGCTATGGCTAAAATCAGAACACTACTGGTTGACGACGAACCCCTTGCGACGCGGGGTTTGAAGATTCGTTTGGATGCCTTCGAAGACATTGAAATTATTGGCAACAGTACGAATGGCCGCGACGCGGTGAAGGTAATCAAGGAACAGAAGCCAGACCTTGTATTCCTTGATATTCAGATGCCGGGATTTGACGGGTTCTCTGTGGTGCGATCATTAGTTGGTGAGGCTGAAATACCGCTCGTGGTTTTTGTGACGGCCTTTGATCAATATGCGCTGGAGGCATTCGAATCGCATGCGCTTGATTATCTCCTGAAGCCGGTTGAAGAAGAACGTCTTGCGGAAGCCATGGAGCGCGTGCGTGACAGCATGGCGCAGCGCATTGCGATTGAGCAGAACGCGCGCCTTGTTGAGATGCTGGAAAAGATGGAGCAGCCGCCCAAGGAAGCGCTAACGGCACTTTTGGAGCAGCCGCAGGAAGTGAAAGAAAGCCGTTTTGATCCGCACCTAAGGATCAAAGACCGGGGGCACATTACGATCGTTGAAGTTTCTGACGTGGAATATATTGATGCTGCGGGCGATTATATGTGCATCCATGTGGACGAAAAAACGCACATTCTGCGTGAAACCATGAAGACAATGGAAAAAAGGCTGGATCCGAAGATATTTCAGCGTGTCCACCGTTCTACTATTGTTAATTTGGATAAAGTACGCGAGGTACGCCCCCATTCAAATGGTGAGTGTTTCCTGACACTAGAGGGTGGTACGGAACTGAAAGTTAGCCGGTCCTACAAAGATGTGGTTGGCCGTTTTTTGTGAAGACGCAGCTTTTAATTAGCACCCATGACAGTATAAGTTGCCTCTTCATTATTTAAGTTTTTGATATGGAGATGTTAGTTGGCAACTGTGGATGTAATAATACCGTCCTATAATCATAGACAGTTCATAGAGCAGCTCATTCCATCTATTTTGGAGAATGCCAATACTGTTCCGCTGCATATATATGTTGTTGATGACTGTTCTACGGATGACAGTGCAGAGTATCTACGTTCTTTGTCAGACCCACGGATTTCGGTGCACATAAATGAAAAGAATATGGGCACTTCATTTGCGATTAACAAAGCAACTGAAATGGGTGATGCGCCGTTTGTGGCACACGTGGGATCTGATGATCTCTGGCACCCACAGAAACTCATGAAGCAGCTGCAGGCCATAGAAAACGAACCGGAAAAAGTAAGCTTTAGTTTGGTTGAGTATATTGATGAACTAGGCGAAATTTTACCAGATGGTTATGGCCCGTATAATCAAAACACCTTTCAATGCCATCCACAGTGGAACCGATATGACTGGTTGAGGTTATTGTCGAAAGGCGGGAATCAGTTGTGTGCCCCATCTTTTTTAGGTCGTCGTGCTATCGTCGAAAAGGCAGGCCCATTGGATTTGCGGCTGCGCCAAACCCAGGATATTGACTTATGGGCTAGAATTTTCCAGTTTTCTGATCCCATTATCCTACCGGAAAAGCTTGTCTACTACCGACTTCACAGTGATAGCTCCAATCTGTCTGGAAGAAACAAGCAAAACTCTGCGAGGCTATCTATTGAAAGCCTTTTGCTTGCGAGGAAGTTCTATAAAAACGTGCCCGATGAGATTTTTAAAAGGATGTATGCAAGCTTGATAAAACGGGCAGGCAGGTTCCCTTTTGACACTAAAATTCGAGTTATGATGGCGACCAATGTTCAGAGATTGCAACTCGTTGCTATGGAAATGCTCGCCGAAAATATTGAAAGCAAAAGGGAGTGTAGTGCTCTGACACATCTGGATTTCCATCATTTGGCAGGACAACTACGTAGCTAAAACCTCAATACTGCAGAGCTGGCAGGATATGTGAAGGAGAATACGATGGCATCTAAAATTCACGAGACAGCCATAATTGGCCTTGACGTTGTCTTGGGAGAGGGGGTCAAGGTTGGTGCCTTTTCGGTCATAGAAGGGAAGACCGAGATCGGCCCGGATACGGAAATTGGCTCCCATTGCCACCTGGGAATTGAAGCTGCACTCTCCAAGGACGAAACACTGGAAATCGGGGCTGGAAGTTTAATTCGCTCACATAGCATTTTTTATGCAGGGTCTCGATTTGGGCCAAATTTGGTTACGGGGCACCGTGTGACCGTGAGGGAAAATACGATAGCCGGCGACAATCTGCAGATAGGAACTTTGTGTGATATTCAGGGGCATTGCACTGTTGGGAGTTTCGTCAGATTGCATAGCAACGTGCATATCGGACAAGGATCCGAAATTGGTGATTTTGTGTGGATTTTTCCGTATGTTGTACTCACGAACGATCCTCATCCTCCCAGCAATGAACTGGTGGGTTGTAAGATAGGCGACTATGCTGCCATAGCGACAATGGCAGTTGTGTTGCCTGGTGTGGAAATAGAAAGTGGTGCGTTAATTGGTGCATCAACAATTGTTCGAAACGATGTTCCTAGAGATACGATTTGTGTGGGAAATCCTGGAAAAAATATAGGCCCGACGGAAAAAATTAGGCTAACAGGGGGGAGCGAACCCGCCTATCCTTGGCGGCGACATTTTCACCGAGGTTATCCTGACCATATTGTTTCCAAGTGGAAATCTGAGTTTGGCGAGTGAAATATTTTAACTGATTGTTTTTGAAAATTGAAAGGTGCCATATAGTCATCAAACCTTCTCTAATTGGGCTGATTTGTTGCTAAACTAAGTTACCTAGAGTACTAGATTTTTTGGCTTTGATGGCGGTAATAGGGGCACATATAATGAGCGGCGATGGAATTCTGGAAAACTGTAAAATTCTTGATTTGCCCGCAGTTCTGGACGCTAGGGGAGCATTGACCTTTGTTGAGCAAAATAACCATGTGCCGTTTGATATAAAGCGGGTTTATTACCTGTATGATGTGCCTAGCGGTGCCACGCGTGCAGCCCACGCACACAAAGGATTGCATCAACTATATATATGCCTTTCCGGTAGCATGGATGTTCATCTGGATGACGGGGTAAACAAGAAGATCGTCCATTTGAACCGACCTCATTATGGGTTTTATTTGTACCCTGGCATTTGGCGTCACATTGATAATTTTTCCTCAAACTCGGTATTATTGGTGCTCACCAGCGAGCTTTACGATGAAACAGACTATATCCGTGATTATGACGACTATCTGGCGTACCGGGGGGTGTCTTGATTAAGTTTCTAGATCTTAAGTCTTCTAATTTGCAGCATAAAGTAGAGTTGCGGGCCGCTTTCGAACAGGTGCTTGAAAGCGGCCATTTCGTTCTGGGTGAAAATGTTCGATTATTTGAAGAAGATTTTGCGTCATATTGCGGCACGTCACATTGTGTCGGCGTCGGTAACGGTTTGGAAGCGATTCACCTTTTGTTGCGTGCCTATGGCATAGGCGACAGTGATGAAGTGATTGTACCGTCGAACACCTATATTGCAACGTGGCTTGCTGTTAACCAGGCAGGGGCTAAGGTTGTACCAGTCGAGCCCGAAGAAGCCTCCTTCAATATCGATCCAAGCCGCATTGAAGCCGCGATTACATCACGAACCAAAGCGATCATACCTGTTCATTTGTATGGCCGTTCCGCCGACATGAAGCCAATAATGGACATCGCTGACCGTCACGGCCTGAAAGTTATCGAAGATAGTGCCCAGGCGCACGGTGCGCTCTATAGCGGTAAGAAAGTCGGTAACTTGGGGCATGCTTCTGCGTTCAGCTTTTATCCCGGAAAAAACCTGGGCGCGCTTGGAGATGGCGGTGCCATCACAACAAATGATAAAGCCGTCGCAGACAAAGTAAGAATGCTCAGGAATTATGGGTCAAAGCAGAAATACCACAATTTGGAGCAAGGCTATAATTCCCGCCTTGATGAGATGCAGGCGGCTTTTTTGCGTGTGAAACTAGATCACTTAGATGAGGTAAATAATAAGCGGCGAGCTATCGCTGTGGAATATGATCGCCTCTTGGGCGACCTTGATGGCCTCCAATTACCTTCAGCGAATACGGGTCTGGAGCATGTTTGGCATGTGTATGTAATCCGTTCTTCGAAACGGGATCGCATCGCCGACTATCTTGAACAAAAAGAAATTGGTTCACTGACCCATTATCCAATTCCGCCGCACCTGCAGCCAGCCTACAGCGATGCAGGTTTTTCTGAAGGTGATTTCCCGATTTCCGAAAAAATACACCACGAGGTACTTAGCCTGCCAATGGACCCAATGATGACTTTAGGGCAAGCAGCTTTGGTCGCAAAGGCTGTCAGGGAAGCTCTGGAATAAGGAGCTTGACCTAACAAAATCAGGTCAAGCCTTTTTCGGTGTTTGGCGCTTGTCGCTATGATCAAATGACTGGCATATGTTCCATCAACCTTGGTCCTAGCCTAACGGGTTCTATTCGTTTGGCAAGGCCTGTACGGTCGTCTGTTTCCACAAAGGTGCCACAAACTGTTGCCGGGCCACCCGCTGGGGAATAGCGTTCTTTATTCATGCGGGTCAGGAAGCGGTTGATGGGCTCGGTTTTATCCATACCAATCACACTATTGTAGTCGCCGCACATGCCTGCGTCGGTTTGGTATGCGGTGCCAGCGTCGAGGATCTGGCAATCCGCTGTGGGCACGTGGCTGTGGGTACCAACAACAAAGCTCACACGCCCGTCCAGATAGTGCCCCATCGCCATTTTTTCGCTCGTGGCTTCGCCGTGGAAGTCCACAATGATCGCATTCACTGTCGCGCCGAGACGGTATTTTTTTAATACCTCATCAACGGCGCGGAAGGGGCATTCAAGGGCATTCATAAAAACGCGCCCCATGGCGTTAATCACCAATATTTTCTTGCCGCGCGGGGCATCATAAACGAAAAAACCACGCCCTGGTGTGCCTGGTGGGTAATTCACGGGCCTTAGGATACGTGTATCGTTGCCGATCACGGTTAGAAGCTCTTTCTGGTCGAAAGTATGGTTGCCACCCGAAAGCACATCGGCACCGGCCTGGATAACCTGGCCAGCAATTTTGCTGGTAGTGCCAAAACCCGAAGCGGCATTTTCTGCATTAACAACGACAAAATCGAGCTTCAATTTTTCGCGTAGATCGGGGAGGGCGTCGACAGCGGCGGTGCGGCCAGTTCTGCCCATCAAATCACCTAAAAACAATAATCGCATAAAGAGCCTGTTAGTTTGGGTTTGGCCTGCCGCGTCTCACTCCTTACGCGGGTTTTCTTATTTGATTTTCTTTTGGGGCAGGATCACACCTTCTTCTGTAATCACGCCCTGAAGCGGCCAATCATGATCTTCTCGTGGCACATGATCAACGATTTGGGCACCGTAGGCAAATCCAAAAGCTTTTATTTCACTGTGGCTCGCGAGCGTGCGGTCATAGAAGCCGCCGCCCCAACCAAGCCGGTAACAATCGGCATCATAGGAAAGAAGCGGTGCGATCAGGGCGTTTGGAATAACAGTGGGGGCATCGCTGCAAGGGTGCATCGTGCCAAAACTACCAGCTTCCAAAGGGTCGCCGTTTCCCCAAAGGCGGAATGCCAGTGGTTTGTTTTTGCCGGTGACGACCGGCAGTGCTGTGCGATAGCCAGCTTGTGTAAGGCTATGCATCAAAAAGCGCGGGTCCAGTTCGTCCCCCATTGGCCAATATGCCCCGACCACCGCGTGCTTTTCGAAACTCGACAGCAACTGAAACCCATGCTCGGCGGCTTTCTCAGCAGCCTTCAATCCGTACATTTGCGCCGCGCCAGCGCGCACGCGCTTTGCTTGCACGCGCATCTCTTTTTTATCAAGATGATTGGTCATAGTACCTCGGGTAGAGAGAAGGGTGCGGGACCACTTCTGCCGCGTTGACGTTTGTATCCTCCGATGCCTGATAAATCAGGTGGGTGCCGTAAATAGTAAGAACCACGGTTCAAACCAGGGACAGCTCCCTCGGAAAATTTATAGCCCCGGGGATTACTGCATATCTTGCGTACAGCGCAGAACCCGCGCCGCTTATTTAGGCGCTTGCGAGCTTTTCTGCAATAGCTTCTACTTCAAAAGCGACTTCATTGAGAACACTGGCCATATCGTCTTCCGTCAGGCCACTTAACATTGCAGCACTGTTTTTACCGTCGAGGCTGTCATGTAATTCGTCAGCAATCAGTACTGCAGCCATCAATATCAGGCGCGCCTCGCTCACATGCCCCAGTTGTTTTGCAAGGGCTGCGGTTTTGCTGTCCACGTAGGCTGCGAGCTTCCTAAGCCGGTCTTCGTCGCCGTCCGCGCAGGCAAGCGGATAATGCTTATTGTTTATGGTAACAGTGATTTGCGCCATCTATGCGTCCTCCAGCATGTTTTCCAGCTCGTTGATTGTTTTATCGAGCTCGCCCTTGATGGCGTTTTTTTCTTCTTCCATTTCAGCAACCATACGCTTCAGGCGGCTATTTTCCGTGGCGGCTGTGTCATCGCCGGCTTCACTGTTCTGTTTGGCATTGCCGTGGTTTTCAAGCGCGTCTTGAAGGGCGGCGTATTTTTCTTTCAGCATCTGGTAGTTGTTGGTAATCGCGGCCTTTTCTTCTTCAAGTTCGGTAAGGCGCGCGTCGTCAGCGGCAGGCTCAGGCTGAAGTGCAAAGGCGGCCACTTGTTCGTGCAGTTTCAGGTTTTCCTGTTCGAGCTGGGTAATTCTGTCTACCAGGACTGCTTTTTCATGGGCAGCTACGGCGGCAAGGTCAAGCGCGTCACGCGAACTGGCAACACCCTGAGTAAGCGTGGATAGTGCCGCTTCGAGTCGCGCCCGTGCTCTCTCTAAGCTGCTTTGATTGCTGGTGTCTGACACGATGATGTACCCCTAATCTCTTGCATTAGAAAAAAGCGTTCTAAAGGCCACAAATTACTGAATTCCCAATGAAGATAGGGTGTTTGCGGGAGGCCAGTCAATCGTCGGTGAGTGTAAACAGTCAAGATTCTGCACAAAAGCTCAACGAATGAAGGCTTCAACAGTTGACTAGGACCTGCTTCCCCGCCATTTTGGCCAAAATTTTCAAGACCGCCATTCTTTTAGGGCCACAAAGCAAGCAGATCTAAATGAGCGATATTACCCCAATCAATGAATCCGACCTCCAGCGCAAGATGGCGAATGCCATTCGTGCCCTTTCCATGGATGCAATCCAGAAGGCCAACAGTGGTCACCCAGGTATGCCGATGGGTATGGCCGACGTGGCAACGGTTCTGTTCTCCAAATTTATGAAATTTGACCCAAAGAACCCAACCTGGCCAAATCGCGACCGCTTTGTTTTGTCTGCGGGTCACGGCTCAATGCTGATTTATTCACTTTTGCACCTCACCGGGTATGAGCGCCCAACGATGGAAGACCTGAAGAATTTCCGCCAGCTCCATAGCCCAACCGCAGGCCATCCTGAGTTTGGTGAGTGCCCAGGCGTTGAAACTACAACAGGCCCGCTTGGCCAGGGTCTAGCCACATCTGTTGGTATGGCAATCGCTGAGCGCCTCTCAAACGCTGAATACGGCGACGATATTACCGATCACTTTACCTATATTCTAGCGGGCGACGGTTGCCTGATGGAAGGCATTAGCCAGGAAGCGATCTCGCTTGCAGGCCATCTGCAGCTCTCGAAAATGATTGTGTTGTGGGATGATAACTCCATTTCCATTGATGGTTCGACGGACCTGTCGACAAGCGAAGACCAACATGCGCGCTTTGAAGCTGCGGGCTGGCACGTACAGGCAGTAGACGGCCATGATATGGAAGCCATTGAAGTTGCGGTCCGTCTTGCGCAGGAAAGCGACCAGCCGTCGATGATCGCTTGCCGCACCACCATCGGTTACGGCGCCCCAAATAAGCAAGGTACGTCGGCCACGCACGGTGCACCGCTGGGCGAGCCTGAAATTGCCGCAACACGTGAATTCCTTGGCTGGGAGCATGCGCCATTCGAAATTCCTGTCGATGTTCTTGGTGCTTGGCGTGCAGTTGGCGAAAAAGGTGCAAGCCTGTCAGCGGCTTGGAAAAACAAATTCGATGCGCTCGACACTTTTGTGAAAGAAGATTTCGAACGCCGCCTGAACAAAGACCTGCCAAAGGGCTTCACTGCGGCGCTCAATGAATATAAAGCGCAGCTTGTGGCCGAGCCTGTGAAAGTGGCGACGCGTAAAGCAAGCCAGATGGCACTTGAAGTTATTAACGGTGTTGTGCCTGAAACAATTGGCGGTTCTGCTGATCTCACTGGCTCAAACCTCACGAAAACAAGCCAGACCGAAGGTGTTTCTGCGGAAGATTTCACGGGTCGTTATATGTATTACGGCATCCGGGAGTTTGAAATGTGCGCGGCGATGAACGGGATTGCGCTTTATAACCAGCACATTCCTTACGGTGGCACTTTTATGGTGTTTACCGATTATGCCCGTCCTGCGATCCGCTTGGCGGCACTGATGAAGCAGCGCGCCATTTATGTGATGACGCACGATAGCATTGGCCTTGGTGAAGATGGTCCAACGCACCAGCCTGTTGAGCATGTTATGAGCCTGCGCACCATGCCAAACGTGAATGTTTTCCGTCCGTGTGACGCGGTTGAGACAGCAGAGTGCTGGGCGCTTTCGCTGGAAACCAAGGACACACCAAGCATCCTCTCGCTTACACGCCAGGGCCTGAAGCAACAACGCCTCACCCATACAGATGACAATCTCTGTGCCAAAGGTGGTTACATTTTGCACGAAGCTGAAGGCGGCGCAGCAGCAGTGGTGCTTATTGCAACGGGCTCAGAAGTGGAAATCGCGGCGGAAGCGCGTGAGACACTGCAAGCAGACGGCGTACCGACACGTGTTGTATCAATGCCTTGTACAGAGCTTTTTGACGCACAGGATGCGGCTTATAAAGCAAAGGTTCTGCCAATGGATGTAGTGAAAGCTTCTATCGAAGCGGGTACGACCTTTGGCTGGGAACGGTACACCGGCCTTGATGGCGTGAATATCGGCATGACCACATTCGGCGCATCTGCCCCTGCTGATGAGCTTTATGAGTATTTTGGAATTACGGCTGACGCACTTGTTGCAGCAGTTCGCGAGAAACTTTAAAAGGCATTTGAATTTCTGATTTGCCCTTACACTGACTGGAGGACTACCTCAATGACTGTACGTGTTTCCATTAACGGATTTGGCCGCATTGGCCGTAACGTTCTACGCGCGATCTACGAGAGCGGCCGCACCGACATTAAAGTTGTTGCAATCAATGATCTTGGCGACGTGGAAATGAATGCCTACCTTTTGAAGCGCGACAGCGTGCACGGCCCATTTCCGGGAGAAGTAAGCGTTGACGGTGATGCGATCGTGGTGAACGGCGACCGTATCCGTGTAACAGCGATCCGAAATCCTGAAGACCTGCCTTGGGGCGAAGAAAATGTTGATGTTGCTATGGAATGCACAGGCATTTTTACTGCTCGTGACAAAGCTGCGATGCACCTTACTGCTGGTGCCAAGAAAGTATTGATCTCTGCACCGGGTGCAAACGCTGATCGCACTGTCGTATTCGGCGTAAACAGCGACGAGTTAACTACTGACGACGTGATTGTTTCAAACGCGTCTTGCACAACAAACTGCTTGTCACCTGTTGCCAAGGTTCTGAACGATCTAATCGGTATTGAGCGCGGTTACATGACAACAATTCATGCTTACACGGGCGACCAGCCGGTTCTTGATACGCTGCATTCTGACCCACGCCGGGCGCGTGCTGCAGCACTTAGCATGATCCCAACGTCAACAGGTGCTGCGAAGGCAGTGGGCTTGGTATTGCCTGAGCTGGATGGTAAGCTGCATGGCTCAGCTGTTCGTGTGCCAACACCGAATGTATCGCTTGTGGATCTGAAATTTGATGCTGGCCGTGACACCACAGAAGAAGAAATTAACAATGCGATCAAAGCAGCAGCCGAAGGCCCACTGAAGGGTGTGCTGGGCTACGAAGATATGCCTGCTGTTTCAATCGACTTTAACCACAATGCAAACAGCTCAACGTTCGACAGCAGCCAGACCAAGGTTGTTGAGGGCCGCTTTGTTCGTATCCTGACGTGGTACGATAACGAATGGGGCTTCTCGAACCGTATGTCTGATACTGCCGTTAAGATGGCGTCTTTGGGCTAGGGCTCGGTAGGTATCTGAGTATATAGGGCGGTTCCCCTGGGGCCGCCCTTTCTTTTTTTGGAGCTAAAAATGGCTTTTAATCGAATTTCTGATTTAGGTGATCTTACCGGCAAAACGGCGGTTATCCGTGTGGACCTGAATGTTCCGATGGTGGACGGTAAAGTAAGCGACGACACGCGCCTCAGGGCGGTGAAGCCCACTGTTGATGCTGTGGCTGCTGCAGGTGGTCGCTCAGTGCTACTTGCCCACTTTGGTCGACCCAAGGGGCAGGTGGTCGCTGAGATGTCTTTGAAGCCTGTTGTGCCTGTGTTGGCTGATGTGCTTGGCCGCAGCGTAGGATTTGCCGAGCTTGGAAGTGATCTGCCTGGCAATGACGTTGTTGTGATGGAAAATACTCGTTATTTCGCTGGCGAAGAAAAGAATGACCCCGAGTTGGCGGCGAAGTTCGCAGCGCTCGGCGATGTGTATATCAATGACGCCTTCTCAACAGCGCACCGCGCACATGCCTCGACAGAAGCGATAGCGAAGCTTTTACCATCTGCCGCGGGTGAGACCATGGGGGCTGAACTGGAAGCGCTTGAGAACGCGCTTGGCTCGCCAAAGAAACCTGTTGTGGCTGTCGTGGGCGGAGCCAAAGTCTCGTCCAAACTTGCGGTTTTGGAGAATTTGGTCGCCAAAGTGGATCACCTGATCATTGGCGGTGGTATGGCGAATACATTTATGTACGCGAAGGGAAGCGACATCGGCGCAAGCCTCTGCGAGAAGGACCTTAAGGATACAGCACTTATGATTCTTGCAAAGGCAGATGAAATAGGCTGTACCATCCATCTGCCAAGCGATGTTGTTGTTGCACATGAGTTTAAGGCGCACGCAGAGAATGAAACTAAAGCAGCAGATGCTGTTATTGAAGGTGAGATGATTCTCGACGCTGGCTCTGCTACCGTTGAAGAGCTCGCGTTTGTGCTTGAAGGCTGTAAAACTCTTGTATGGAATGGCCCAATGGGTGCCTTTGAGATGGAACCGTTTGATATGGCGACGGTTGCGCTTGCAAAGGCCGCGGCTAAATTATCTGATGCTGGCTCACTTCTTACAGTGGCTGGCGGCGGCGATACAGTTGCAGCGCTTGCACATGCAGGTGTGAAAAACAGTTTCACCCATATTTCAACAGCAGGGGGTGCGTTCCTTGAGTGGATGGAAGGCAAGGTACTTCCTGGCGTGGCTGCGCTAGAGAAATAGCGAGTTCACTTAACCCAAACCGCCTTTGGTGATCCTCGGGCGGTTCAAGGCTGCCCTTCGCCGTCAGCTACAAAGTTATTTGCTCACAAACCACTACAGATTATTGAGCCATCGTTTTTATTGATATAGGTGCTTATGAACCAGCTTTATTCCAATAGTTCAAAGTATGCTTTTTAGCGAAAAATAATTGACTCTTACCCCGCTTCCACTAATGCTGGAGTGCAATGGAAATGGCTAATTTGGCAAACACAATTTCGATATAGAACTCTTTATTTTTTGCAGTCAAAATTGGTGTATTGCGTCTCCCTCGGGGGGTGAATGTCTAGGCCGCTTTCAGCTATCAGTTAACCGATGCTATCTCGGTCTTTCAGCAGGTCCAAGGAGCGCAACATGAAATCAAAGCCTTTAAAGACCTATTCCGTGTGGGACAAATCCACGCGAATTTTTCACTGGCTCAATTTTCTTACCATACTCGTATTGATAGGTGTCGGGCTGGTGATTTTGAATGCCAAAAGTCTTGGTGTTTCCGTCGATGGCAAGGTTTTGCTCAAAAAAATCCATGTTTATGCCGGCTATGTGTTTGCACTTAATCTCGGCTGGCGGCTGATCTGGGGCTTTGTAGGCAGCAGCTATGCACGGTGGCGCGCTATACTGCCCGGCGGCAGGGGCTATTGGAAAATGCTTACGAGCTATGTTCGGGGTGGTCGAACAAGCTATCTTGGGCACAATCCACTTGGTCGTATTGCAGTGACAGTATTGATGGCGGCTCTTTGTGTGCAAGCGGTAACTGGATTGATTCTCGCTGGTACCGATCTCTATTTTCCACCTTTTGGTGGTTGGATCTCTGAGTGGGTGGCCGCGCCTGGTGTAGACCCCGCGACCCTGCAACCCTATGCAAAAGATACGGTGGATGCCAAAGCCTATGCTGCGATGCGCGATTTTCGCAGCCCTATAATCAGCACCCATGTTGGCGCTTTTTATACTATACTGGTACTAATAATACTCCATATCGCAGCCGTTATCTGGACCGAAATAAAACATGGCGGCAATATCATCTCGGCCATGTTTACCGGCGAAAAAAGCTTCTCAGACAAGCCCGTTGAAGAAGACGATATATAAAGTGCCGACATCTCGGCAGGCATTACGGATCAGACATTTACGGTAGGGTATGTGTTATGGAAGTATTCCAATTAAAGCTTCTATCAATGAAGCTATAGCGGCATTTACCCAGATTTTCATGGTTAATTTTACCCCCACTATGTGTATAGGCACCAAGGTGCCTTATTCTCTCTAGTGAAGCCTGTAACCCAACCATTAACTATGAATTAAAGCAGCGAAACGGGCTGTGACAGGCGTTGCGATTTGGGGCCTGTTTGTGTATCAAGAGAGCACCGAAACAAAAGCGGAATTAACACGCGGACTTCGGCCCCAATAGTTGGAAAACAGGAACTGACATGAAACCAGGTGTCGTTTTCGGCGATCAGTACGCCGAGCTTATTCAAAATTGTAAAGACAAAGGCTTTGCATTGCCTGCCGTGAATGTGGTTGGCACAAATTCAATTAACGCGGTGATGGAAGCTGCCGCAAAAAATCGTTCAGACGTTATTATTCAATTCTCGAACAGTGGAGCCCAGTTTTTTGCGGGCAAAGGTATTGAGGATAGCTTTGGCGCTAAGGTGCTTGGCGCTGTATCAGCGGCGCGGCACGTGCATCTGCTGGCCGAACATTATGGTATTTGCGCAATCCTGCATACAGACCATGCCAACCGCAAACTTGTCCCTTGGGTAGAGGCGCTGGTTGAAGAAAGTCGCAAGAATATTAAAAAAGACGGTGTGCCGCTTTATAGCTCGCACATGCTCGATCTTTCTGAAGAAGACATTGATGATAATCTGGAGACAAGCGCTCGGGTGTTGAAGGAAATGGCACCTTTGGGCATGAGCCTTGAGATTGAGCTTGGTGTTACCGGCGGTGAAGAAGATGGTGTTGGTGCCGATATTAACGATGATTTCGAGAATCCAAGCCTTTATACCCAGCCAGAAGATGTACTGAAAGCCTATGACCTTCTAACGCCGCTTGGCCACTTCTCTGTGGCGGCATCGTTTGGCAATGTGCACGGTGTATACAAGCCAGGTAATGTGAAGCTTCGGCCCGAGATTTTAAAGGCGTCGCAGGATATGGTGATTGCTGAGCGCGGAACCGATGCGAATCCGTTGAACTTCGTATTCCATGGCGGATCAGGCTCTGAAAAGGCAAAAATCGAAGAAGCGGTGGGTTACGGCGTATTCAAAATGAATATTGATACGGATACTCAGTTTGCATTCTCAAAAGCTGTCGGCGGTTATGTGAATGAGCACCCGGATGCCTTCAAGTGGCAGGTGCACCCTGAAACCGGAACACCATACAAAAAGCAGTATGATCCACGTGCTTGGTTGCGTCAGTGTGAGCTATCGACGGTAGAACGCCTTGACGAGGCGTTCGTTGATCTTGGGGCACGCGGTCAGTCGCTTGCGGACACCTAAGGGTGAACCTGTTGGCAGCAATGTTGCTGCTGGAAAGTTAATGAAAACCCTTTCTTTGCAGAAGCCCGAAAAATAAGGCATATGCTGAGGGAGGGTTTTTTATTGCAGGATACACAGATGGCAGACGAAGAAGAATATTGCGGCCTTTATTTGCTGACCCCAGAGGTGATCGACGACTTGAGTGCTTTTGAGGCAGAGTTGGAAGCAGTGCTTGCGACAGGCGCTGTTGACTGTGTGCAACTGCGGCTAAAATCTGTAAGCGACGAGAAAATTATCGCTGCCGCTGAAGCACTGATGCCTGTTTGTCATCAACATGAAGTACCGCTCTTATTGAATGACCGAGCCGATCTTGCTGCACAGGTGGATGCGGACGGCGTGCATTTGGGGCAGGCAGACGGCGACGTGGCTACGGCTCGTTCGCTTCTTGGCGCTGACAAGGATATCGGGGTAACCTGCCACGGCAGCAAGGACCTTGCTTTCACTGCCGGTGAACAGGGCGCAAACTATGTTGCGTTTGGTGCCTTTTTCCCTAGCAGGACAAAAGTGGATGCTGAGTTAGCCAGCAAGGAATTGCTGACAGCTTGGGACGAAATTACCGATCTTCCCTGTGTTGCTATTGGGGGGATCACGCCGGAGAACTGCCGTGAACTTGCGGAAGCAGGAGCCCATTTTGTGGCAGTTTGTGCAGCGGTTTGGGGCGCAGAAAAAGGCGCGGTTGCCGCAATTCAGGCGTTTCGGGCCGCGCTTGACAGATAATGGTTAATAGCTGGCGTTGGGGAAGCTCAGCGGTTGTTGGCTATCGCGCCGATTAACCCAAGAAAATGTTGGCGCACTTCCATGTTCATATCCTCCACGCAGGCAAGGAGCTGTGCCAACTCATCCTCCCTTTTCTGTTCCGCTGTCAGTTGCGGGTGAACGGGCGAAAACAACTCGGCCACATCTACTGCAAATATTTCGGCGATCTGTACGAGTTTACTGGCAGAAATGCGATTTCGCGCCTTTTCATACTTTTGTATTTGCTGAAACGTCAGGCCAATGGCCTCTGCTAACTCGGTTTGTGTAATGCGACGTTCTTTTCGAAGCTGCCGTATCCGCTCCCCAACGGCCACGTCGATAGGATTGCTCATTATGGCCCCCTTCATTCCTAGGGGCCTAGAATATTAATATTTGCGAGCTAGTCGCAATTAAATTTTGTGTGAAAGCTGTATGAATTCATCAGTTTTTTAAATGTTTTCATGAACATTCCTTGTGCTGAGATTGGAGTAAGGGAGCTATCTTATTGCTCAATAGTCTTTTTTTTATAACTTGCATAAAGATACTGATTATTCAATTAATGCCAAAATTTTAAGTAAGAATATTACAGGAAAATGACGCTTTGGGCGCAGAGACGTTGCACCGTTGGCGCGAATCTGTTAGACCGCGCCAAATTTTGTTCTTTGAATTTGAGATATCTGAAAGGCTGCGTCATGAAAATTGATGGCAATAACGTGCGTCCAGGCAATGTGATTGAACACAAAGGTGGCCTATGGCGGGCAGTGAAAATCGCGCATACTCAGCCAGGTAAGGGCGGTGCATATCTGCAGGTTGAACTGAAGAATCTGCGCGATGGTACCAAACTTAATGAGCGGTTCCGTGCCAGTGAAAAAGTAGAGCGTGTGCGCTTGGAACAGAAGGACTATCAGTTCCTTTTTGAGGACGACGATATGTTCACTTTCATGGACGGTGAAACCTACGAGCAAATTGCTATTTCAGCAGAAGATATCGGCGACGATGCCGTCTTTTTACAGGACGGCATGGAAGTGCGCATCGAATTCCATGAAGAAACGCCGCTTGGCGTCGCCCTGCCTGAAAAAGTAACGCTTGAGGTTGTTGAAACCGAGCCTGTCGTTAAAGGTCAGACAGTTTCCAGTTCCTATAAGCCTGCAACACTTGATAATGGGCTCCGTGTTGGTGTGCCGCCTTTTGTGAAGCAGGGTGACAGGGTTGTCGTTTCTACTGCTGAACGGGAATATGCAGGTCGCGCTGATTAAGCCTGATCGTATTTATAGATAAGTAACCTGTTTCGCGTAAGGCTATGGGAACCAGGTGAATACCCGAAGTGAAAAAAATATTAAAGGTGCCGGACAATTGTTTGGCCCAACCAATAAAGGGATGCCCTCATGGCTCGTCGTTCTCCCCTCATCAATGTAATGGTTTCCGCCGTTATGAAAGCAAGCCGCAACCTACGCCGCGATTTCGGGGAAGTAGAGCACCTGCAGGTTTCCAAAAAAGGCCCGGCAGATTTTGTTTCAATGGCAGACAAAAAAGCAGAGCAGATTTTGCATGAAGACCTGTCACGCGTTCGTCCTGATTTTGGTTTCCTGATGGAAGAAAGCGGTGAGATAGAGGGCAAACGCGGCGACATTCGCTTTATCATTGATCCCCTGGATGGCACCACTAACTTCCTGCACGGCGTACCGCACTGGGCGATCACTGTAGCTGTTGAAGAACGCGGTGAAATTACAGCGGGTGTGACCTATGCGCCGCTTACTGACGAGCTTTTCTGGGCCGAACGCGGCCAAGGCGTATACCTGAATGACACACGTCTGCGTGTTTCGGGCCGTCACAAAATGGATGAAGCACTTTTGGCTACCGGGATTCCGTTTCATGGGCGTGAAGGCCATGATGTGTTTATGGCGGAAATGGCAGAATTTATGCCGTCGGTTGCGGGGATTCGTCGTTTTGGATCTGCAGCGCTTGATCTCGCCTATGTGGCCGCTGGCCGCTATGATGGTTTCTGGGAATCTGGATTGCATGCGTGGGATATGGCGGCTGGCTTGCTGTTTGTTCGGGAAGCGGGTGGTTATGTGACTGACCATAAAGGCGGGTCTGACATGCTTGAAAATGGTTCGGTGATCGCGGCAAATGATCGGCTGCACGCGCCGATGCAACGCGTGATAAAGCGTGTGCATCGCAACCTAGCAGGAAAATAAAAGCCAAGTTAGGCACTAGCTGTAAGCGTAAAATTGGCTGGTGCCAACATGGCACTGGCCGTTTTCTTTTGGTCAAGACACACGAAAAACGAAGCTTCTCATTGCAAGTCACAATTTCGCCCTTAAACTAGGGTCAAGTACTGCCAAGCCTATGGCACCATTTGATTTCTTCCCAGCTCACTTGCACTTTAGGGAGAGGCGAGACGATGCAGAAACCACAGACCTTCATTACCCGCATGACACTGTTTGTCCTGGCGGTGGTTTTATTGGGCATTCTGCTGAAGGATGCGCTTTTAAGTGCCTTTATGGCGAACGCAGCGCTGAATGGCGTTATACTTGGCACGCTTCTACTTGGGACAGTTTTCGCTTTTCGCCGGGTGTTTGATATCAAACCCGAGCAGGAATGGATCACGGCTTTTAAGCGCCACGAAAGTTCCGCTACGTCCGTCACCCCCAAGTTGATGGCTCCTGCTGCGGCCCTGTTGTCCGCGCAAGAAGAGGGCGGAATGCGACTTTCTACACTGTCGATGCGTTCGGTCCTCGATGGTATTGCCTCGCGGCTTGAGGAAAGCCGTGAAATCAGCCGTTATTTCACTCAGCTTCTTATTTTTCTTGGCCTGCTCGGGACTTTCTGGGGGCTTCTTGGCACGATCGGCGCAATTGGCGGCACGATCAATAGCCTGACCGTTGACGGCGGCGATATGGCGCTGATGTTCGATGAGTTGAAGGCTGGGCTTGAGACACCCCTTGCAGGTATGGGAACGGCCTTTTCAAGTTCGCTTTTTGGTCTCGCGGGCAGTTTGATGCTTGGCTTTATGGATTTGCAGGCAAGCCAGGCGCAAACCCGGTTTTATAATGGTGTCGAGGATTGGCTGGCATCTGTCACACACTTGTCCCGCAGTGAAATGTCTGAAGGTGTGGCGAGCCCCAACAGCTACATGACAGCACTGATGGAACAAACCGCAGACGGTATTGACCGTTTACAGCGCACCTTAAAGCAATCGGAAGAAAGCCGCCATCAGGGGCAGCAGACGATGACAGCCATCGCTGAGACACTGGCCTCTTTGTCAGATCGTATGGATGCGCAAGCAAAACAAGCAGAGCAGGGCGAAGAAACGGGCCGGTCGCTCGCGGCGGCCATCAGCCAATTGGCTGAGGCCAGCGCTAAAGCTGAGCCTGCGCCGACGGCACCTGCAATGGATGACGCTACCAAACAGCATATCCGCAATCTGGATATCGGCATCAAACGCATGATAGAGGAACAGTCACGGTCTACTGAGGTCGTGGTGGATGAGCTTCGAAGCGAACTGAAGCTGCTGGCGCGGACCATTGCTGCAGGCCTCGATAATCGCGGCGGGAACGCATAGTCATGATCGGTGCGCGCAGACGAATACAGAGCGGGGGTGACGGCAGTTGGCCCGGCTTTGTGGACGCTTTGTCGTCGCTTTTGTTGGTGATTATTTTCCTGCTGTCGATGTTTGTACTGTCGCAGTTTTTCTTGGGTCAGGCGCTTACCGGGCGTGATCAGGCGCTTGCGGAACTCAGGGGGCAAGTGGCACAGCTTGGCAATCTATTGAAGCTGGAGCAACAAGCCAATAGCAGCCTAAGGGAGAGTATGGCCAGTTTGGCGTCGTCCCTGAACGCAGCGAATGCAGACCGGGACAAATTAAGTGCCGATCTGGACGCGATGCGCAGCGCACTCACTGCGTCGGATACCCGCCTTGCGGAAATGACGGCAGCGCGCGAACGCTTTGAAGGCGAAGCCGCAGATCTTGCGGAAAAGTTTGGTACTACAAGCACAGCCCTTACCGAAGAACAGGTGATTTCCGCGCGCGCGCGCGAACAGGTACTGCAATTGCAGAATAATATTGCGGCGCTTCGGGAGCAGCTTGGGCGGCTTGAAGCGGCACTTGAAGCGAGCGAAGAGCGAGACCGCCGCAATCAGGCCGTGATCGTTGATATGGGGCGTAGGCTCAACCGAGCACTTGCCAGCAAAGTGCAAGAGCTTGCTGGCTATCGATCGGAATTTTTTGGCCGCCTTAAGGAAGTTTTGGCTACCCGACCTGAAATCCGAATTGAGGGTGATCGCTTTGTTTTTGCATCTGAACTGTTGTTTGCAAGCGGGCAGGCCCGGCTTGGTCCTGAAGGGCGTGCCGAACTTAGGAAGTTTGCTGACACATTGATCTCGATCTCCCGCGAGATTCCCGGTGAATTGCGATGGATTCTGCGTGTTGATGGCCATACGGACAAAAGGCCGATATCAACAGCAGTTTTTAAAAGCAATTGGGAACTATCAAGCGCACGTGCGATCAGTGTTGTGCAGTTCCTCATCGAAGCGGGAGTGCCGGCGAACCGGCTGGCGGCGGCAGGTTTTGGCGAGCATCAGCCAATAGACCCTGCAGACAATATCTTTGCTTACAGCCGTAATCGCCGGATTGAAATGCGCCTCACCCAGCGCTAATGCCTGCAACTTCATAAGGCAGTTGGACGCTTTCGCTGCGCCTGATTTGAGTCAAATCGTGGAAGCCCGCTTTCGCCTACTCTTGTAGGGAAAGGGAAGGTTGCCATGCAGGAACAGCCGGATGTTTTGAAGCGCACGCTTAATTCGCCAGTTCTGATATTTTATGGCCTGGGAACCATTGTCGGCGCGGGTATTTATGTATTGGTGGGCAAGGTTGCGGCCGCAAGCGGAGCATTGTTGCCTTATGCTTTTCTGCTTGCAGGGTTTATTGCGGCTTTTACCGCGCTCTCATATTCCGAATTGGCAGCTCGTTACCCGCAAAGTGCGGGTGCAGCGCTTTATGTCGAGCGTGCATATAAGCGCGCTATTTTATCAAAGCTGGTTGGCTGGCTTGTGATTTTCACAGGTGTTGTTTCTGCCGCAGCGATTGTGAATGGATTTCATGGTTATCTCTCCATATTCATTACGCTGCCGCCAGTGGCGGTCAAGATTGGTCTGGCTTTGGTGTTGGCAGCTATTGCGGCGTGGGGAATCAAAGAATCGGCTTTCTTGATTACCATCATTACTCTGGTTGAAATTGGAGGCCTTCTGTATGTGATGTTTGTTGGCATCACTGTACCATCAGCCACTGCCATAGCCGCGGCACCTGTGGGGAGCACTAGCATTGCCGGTCTATTGTTGGGCAGTTTTCTGGCGTTCTATGCCTTCATTGGCTTTGAAGATATGGTGAATGTGGTTGAAGAGGTCAAAAAGCCGCGCCAGACATTACCGATTGCGATCCTGGTATCGGTAACCCTTGCCACGCTGTTGTATGTTCTTGTGGCGCTTGTAGCTATGCATGCCGTGCCCATGAGCGAGTTGAGCTCAAGTGAAGCTCCGCTTGCCACACTGGTTGAAAAAGCCGGTATTGATCCCAGCTTGATTGCGGGGATCAGTTTGGTAGCCGTAGTCAACGGGGCTCTGGTCCAGGTGATTATGGCGTCGCGTGTGATGTACGGCATGAGTCGCAAGGGATTAGCACCTGAGGCACTGGGCCATGTGAATTCGGTGACGCAGACGCCCGTTCCTGCCACCGTATTGGTGGTTTTTATCGTTCTTGCGTTAGCGCTTTGGTTGCCGATTGATATACTTGCGGGGCTGACAAGTTTCGTGATGCTCGCAATATTTACAGCCGTGAACTTGGGCTTGGTAGTGATTAAGCGCCGTAAAGAAGCAGCCGAGGGCTTTGCCGTTCCGATTTGGGTGCCTGCTTTTGGCGCGGTTCTTTGCCTGTTCCTGATCGGTTATCGGCTTATGCCGTAGATTTTACCGACACTCTAGCTGCCGCTTTCGCGCTGCCAATCGCAAACTGTTTGGCCTGTTTCTGCCGTGCGTACCTCAACACGTTCAGCGCCTTCATACTTCGATAGTACAAACCGGAAACCACAATGCCCCATACGTGGGGCACCAATAGCCTGTAGTTCTGCCCGATGTTCACTGGCCAGCACTGTTTCACGTAGTTCGCCGTCGACCAACAAGTTTAGCTGAACCGCTGCATTGCTTTCCCGGTAAAAGCTCCAGCCGATGATATGGGTGTCCGGTATCAATCCATATTCGTGGTAGCAGAAAGCTTTGCCGGCATCGTGAGCTGCAAGATGCTGATCCAGATAGGCACGAACTTGAGTGACAAACCGGCAGTCCAGCTCGTTATGGTCGCGAATGGCTTGTTGGATTTCTTCGTTAACGGGGGCGTTGTCGCCTGCCGGACGAATATTTTCACTGAGTGCCTCAAGCGCCACGCCAAGTTCGGCTGCCAGAAGTGCAACACAGCGCTCGTAGCTGTTCTGGCTGCCCACAAGATGATAGGCCCGCCAAGGCGGTATGCCGATCATTTTGAACTGTTTGTTGGTCTCCGACTCAGATTTATAGAATTGCTCCAAGTTTTGGTCTGTTTTGTTTGCACGTGCCAGATGCCGGTATTCGGATATCACGCGTTCGACAGGGTCACGTACAAAGGAGATGGTGTTGGGCGCGCCGAACAAGTGAAGGAAACGGTCTGCGGGCGCATGGCCGGTGACCCAGCACGTACCAGCTTTTTGTGTGGCTTTTAGAAAGCCATATTGGTCTACTGTATCGCTTTCGTAAATGAAGCGCCGAACGGTGTCCGAAGTGTGCGGCGCATCAATACCATAATCGCGCTCAATACTGGCGGAGCCAAACAATTGATTGGCGCTCGCGTTTAGGCTTGTCCCTGCTGTTTTTGGGATATGGACAAAAAGAATCGGTTTCATCTGGAAACTTTAAGCCTTTGCCGCGCCAAATTGAAGGTCGGCTAGGCGTTTATATAGGCCATCGGCCTCAACCAACGTCTCGTGGGTGCCCTCAGCAACAATTTTTCCTTCATCCAGTACGATAATGCGGTCGGCTTTCTTCACGGTGGCAAGCCGATGTGCAATCACAACCGTGGTGCGGCCTTCCATCAAATGCTCAAGTGCTTCCTGAACCTTAAGTTCGCTTTCTGCATCAAGAGCACTTGTCGCTTCATCAAGAAGCAGTATGGGGGCATCGCGCAATATAGCGCGTGCGATTGCAATGCGTTGACGCTGGCCGCCCGACAAACGTGCACCGCGTTCGCCGAGCTTGGTATCCCAGCCATCCGGTGCGCGCTCGATAAAGTCTTTTGCGGCGGCGGCCTCTGCAGCTTTTTCAACCGCATCATCGCTGGCTTCCAGGCTGCCATACCGGATATTTTCAGCGATTGTATCGGCGAAGATAATGGTTTCTTGCGGTACGAACGCCAGGTGCTTGCGGAAGTCAGTAGGGTCTGTCTTGGATATATCGATACCATCGATGGTCACACGGCCTTGCTGCGGGTCATAGAAACGTAACAATAGCTGGAGCATTGTGGTTTTGCCTGCACCCGACGGGCCAACTAGCGCAACCGTTTCACCCGGTTTGATTTTCAAATCAAGATTTGAGAGTGCCGCGACATCTTTTTTGCTTGGGTAGTGGAACATTACGTTGTCGAAATGAATTGTTCCCTTGATATCATTTGGAACCTTAACCGGGTTCGTTGGTGCCTTGATGGTTGTTTCAGCGATGAGAAGTTCCGTAAGCCTGCCTGCTGCACCCGCGGCGCGCTGTAGTTCGCTATAAACCTCGGAAAGTGCACCAAAGGCACCGGCTACAAAAATAGCAAGCATGATAAATTCGACCATCTGGCCGCCGGTCATGGCACCCGTGATTACATCTTGCGCACCTTGATAAAGTACAAAGGCGATAGCCCCGAAAATCATAAAGATCATTGTGAAGGTAAGCGCGGCACGCACCTGAATGCGACGTTTCGCTGCGACAAAAGCATCGTCTACATGATCACCGAAGCGTGTTGCCTCTGTTTTCTCCTGAGTGAAAGCTTGCACGATATTAAGGGCCGCAAGCGATTCGTTAGCGCGCGCGCCCACATCGGCCACTTTGTCCTGACTAGTGCGGGACAAAGCTTTTACCTTGCGGCCTACAATAATGATGACACCCAGCAAAAGCGGAATAACCACGGCTATATACATCATTAATTTGGGGGACTGGATAAAGAGAAGCACAGTCCCAGCGATTGCGATCAGGAAGTTGCGAGCCCAAACCGATACGCTGGAGCCTACAATAGACTGCACGAGCGTGGTATCGGCTGTGAGGCGAGAAACAATCTCGCCTGGGCGGTTCTCTTCAAAAAATTCGGGCGACAGGGTGATCAGGCGCTCATAGACCGCTTTCCTAATGTCCGCAACGACCCGTTCACCGAGCCAGGTGACAAAATAAAAACGAAACGCCGTTGCGACTGCCATCACCACCACCACAGCCACAAGGATAAGGAAATAGTCATTCACCATCTCAGCGCGCTGTGTGGTGAACTCCTTGTCGACAATATTTCCCATGGCGCGGGGGATCGCAAGCGACGTGCCCGCCGCGATCAGCAAAAAGAAAGATGCCATTGAAAGCTGCAGCTTATAAGGCTTCACAAAAGCCCATAAGGTTTTCAGATTGATCATCTTGCCTTTGGGTGGCTCATGTTCACGGCGAATTGTCGCGTCACTCATAAATGTGTCCTTAAAATCCCTAGCCGCTGATATAACTATGTTGTCGGCGATTTCCAATCGCTCATTTTTCCCTAAGCAACATGCAATTTTGTTCGTTGGATCAAAAAAATAGGCTTGGCTTTGAAAAAGCGGGAGATTCAGGCTTGCCAAGGCAGAAACTATGCCCTATACGGACGCCTCGTTTTGGAGATTAGACCCATGAAACAAGAAATTCATCCCGATTACCACACGATCAACGTGGTTATGACTGACGGGACAACTTTTGAGACCCGTTCAACTTGGGGCTCGGAAGGTGACACTATGAACCTTGAGATCGATCCTAAGTCGCACCCGGCTTGGACTGGTGGTACACGTAGCACGATTGAAGGTGGCCAGGTTGCTCGCTTCAAGAAGCGCTTTGGTGGGCTGTCGCTCAAGAAGTAAGTACTTCCCGCATAACAGTTTTTCGGAAAAGGCGTCCCATTTGGGGCGCCTTTTTCTTTTTGCCTCTTGTAAGCCGTTAAGGGGCTTCCTACATCAGTATTGTCGGTCGCTGCAAAGGCGGGGCTGGCACTGAACTTCAGGCCTGACCATGGTGGTGGGCCGTAACTAACTTGTCGCTTCCTAAGGAGGACTTGATATGCGTAATTTTGACCTTTCCCCACTTATGCGTTCTACTGTTGGCTTCGATCACCTTTCACGGTTGGTCGACTCGGCTCTTAACGGCGAAACCACGAACGCTTATCCGCCCTATAATATCGAAAAACTCGGTGAAGATGATTATCAGATCACCATGGCAGTCGCGGGCTTCGCGCCTGAAGAACTGACGGTAACCATCACAGACGGTACGCTTCTGATCGCAGGCCGCGCCCAGGAAGAGACTGAGGAGAGGGCTTTCCTGCACCGCGGAATCGCCAAGCGCGCTTTTGAACGCCGGTTTGAGCTCGCGGAGACCATCAAGGTCGGTGATGCTCACTTCGAAAACGGATTGCTACAGGTTGATCTCAAGCGTGTGATCCCTGAGCACAAAAAGCCCCGGAGTATCGAAATACGATCGTCCGAGGGCAAGGTACAAACCATAGAATCTGACGCTGCTTAATATAGCGCAGTTTCTACCCAAGTTTCCCTGACGACAATCCTCGCTGTCGTTAACTAAACGGGGATCGAACTCTTCCTCCCCCTGTTCGTTCCCCGGCTTTTTGCACCCTGACACTGAAAACGTTTGGAAAATCAACGATATAACGCCCCGCCGTGACAGCCGCTTTCGCTATATCCTGGGCATAAAATATCGCTTCGTAACAGGCTGAGACACAGTTTGGGACAAGGCTGTGTCGGTTTTTCGGGATTTCTTGTCTTTTCAGGATTTAAAGAATGCGTCGGCGGCAGCCCGGCTCGATTGTTTGGCTGCAATCTCGGCCTTGGTTCGAAGGATTTCGGTTTCCAGACGGGCGACACGTTCCTCAAGCTCGTCAGCGCTGATGGTCGAAAGGTCTTCTTTTTCCACGTCCGTTAAAGGGGTAGCCTTTTTTGCAGGCAGATCTTCAAAGTCCATCGGTCAGCTCCTCAACGTAAATTTATTCTGGCATAATGCCACCAGCGAAAATTCTTGTCACCTAAGGAAATTGCTATAAATTACAAGGCTGTAGAGAGGAGATGCCCCTATGCAGGCAATCGAGATAACCGAGCCTGGCGGACCAGCGGTTTTAAGGCTGACAGAGCGCGCTAAACCAGTGCCTGGCCCCGGTGAGGTTCTTATCCGGGTGAAAGCCGCAGGAGTAAACCGGCCAGATATGGTGCAACGCCGGGGCCTTTATCCGCCACCGCCCGGTGCGTCGGATATTCCGGGGCTTGAGGTTGCCGGTATCGTTGAAGCGGTTGGCAAAAATGTGACACAATTTGAGACAGGCGAAAAAGTCTGTGCGCTCGTAACTGGCGGTGGTTACAGCGAATTTTGCATTTCATCCGAAGAATCGACTGTGACACTGCCTGCGGGATTTTCGTTACTTGAGGCGGCGGCAATCCCGGAAACCTATTTTACTGTCTGGTCCAACCTGTTTGACCGTGCTGGTTTTAAGGAAGGGGAATGGCTTTTGGTGCATGGCGGTTCGTCGGGTATTGGTTCAACCGCGATCCAACTTGCAAAAGCATTTGGTGCTAAGGTGATCACTACAGCGGGCAGCACGGACAAGATTGCTTTCTGCAAAAAGCTGGGCGCAGATGTAGCGATCAATTACCGGGAGCAGGATTTTGTTGAAGCAGTAAAAACCGCGACTGGCGGCTCAGGTATCAATGTTGCCCTGGATATGGTCGGCGGCGATTATATAGAGAAGAATATCAGTTGCCTGGCACCGGACGGACGGCATGTGTCTATCGCTTTTCTTAATGGCCCCAAGGTAAGTTTCAATATGATGCCGGTGATGCTGAAGCGCTTGACGCTTACGGGCAGCACGCTGCGGGCGCGTGACAACGCATTCAAGGGAGCAATTGCAGACGCACTCAAAGAACGTGTCTGGCCACTGTTGGAGGCGGGTACGGTCAGGCCTGTGATCGATTCGGTCTTCCCACTTAAGGAGGCCTGCAAGGCACACCGACGGATGGAAGCCAGTACTCATATGGGAAAAATCATGCTGACAGTAGGCGATTAATAGCAAATTCTCGATTTTGCGTACGTTTCGCGGTGACAGTCCGTTTATGACCTGCTAAAGATTCTCCCGGGAGGACTTTCTCTCACCCCCTTCAAACAATTTGCTTGAACAAGTGGGGTCAGGTTGACGGTATCGTTGGCCTGGGCAAAGAGGATATCTATTTAATGTTAGGAATGATGGGATGACACAACCTTTGATGCCGATGGCCACGGCGGTATGGCTCGTGGACAACACGGCGCTGACTTTCACGCAGATCGCTGAGCTTTGCCAATTGCATGAGCTTGAGATTCAGGGCATTGCAGATGGCACCGTTGGTATGAATATTGTTGGCCAGGACCCGACTGTCAGTGGTCAGTTGACCTGGGATGAGATCAATCGCTGTCAGGAAGATCCAAGCGCATCTCTGAATATCGTTGAAGATGATGTGAAGGCGATGCCGCGCACCAAAGGCCCGCGCTACACACCGCTCTCGAAACGCCAGGATAAACCAGATGCCATCGCATGGCTTGTACGGCACCATCCTGAGCTGTCTGACCTGCAGATCAGCCGCCTTGTTGGTACCACCAAGCCAACCATTCAGGCGATCAGAGAGCGCAGCCACTGGAATATCTCTAATATTCATCCACACGACCCGGTAAGCCTTGGTCTTTGCAAGCAGTTTGAACTGGACGAAGCTGTGACGCTGGCCTTTGAGCGTAAGCAAAAAGCTGAAGCCAAAGCAGCAGGCACGCCCGCAGCAGAAACAGCGGAAGGAGAGGCGGCAGTTGCGACGGAAAAAACGGCTGCATCTGTTGAAGCGACCGAGGCAGCCGCTGCCCCAGAGGCTGCTGAGGAAGAATAAACGCATCCATCCCGATCTGGGTTCTAAAAACGCGGCAGAGTATTTTTGTCGCGTTTTTCATTCCCGACAAGATACTCTTGCGTTGGAGTGTTATCCTTTGTGCCGTAACGCTCTGTAACTAAAAGTTATTCTTGGAGATGGGCCGTAGTCATGCTTAGAACTGTCTGGTTGATCGCCGCATTAGCGGTTATCAGTATTCCTGTGGCAGCCATTGTCATTCGTCATGACGTGTCCAAGGAAAAATACCTCGTAAAAGAAGCTCATCCGGCGTTTGTAGATATGCGCCACGAAGGCCATGGTATGTTGATCGCGCCTGAATGGGTGGTCACCGCGGCTCATGTGATTTTTTATGACTATAAGGGAAAGAATATCACTGTTGGCGGCAAGGAACGCGAGATAGAGTATGTTATCTTCCATCCTGGCTATTCGACACCAACAGAGGGATTATTTTCCGGGCATTCCACACCTTCCCAGGCTTATTTGCGGGCTAATCACGATATTGCCTTGGTGAAACTCAGGGAACCCGTTGGGGATGTGGCCCCGATACTGCTCTATGAAAATGCCGATGAACTGGGCGAAATTGTAACTCTTTATGGGCGCGGCAATACGGGTGATGGCAATACGGGCCAGGTCGAGAAGACCAAAGGCGCATTGCGGCGTGCGCAGAATGTTATTTCCACAGTGGCAGACCATTGGTTGACCTATCGTTTTGATAAAGGTGAGAAAGCGCTGCCGTTGGAAGGGTTTCAAGGCGGCGGGGATAGCGGTGGCCCTGCGATTGTCAGAAAAAGCGGCACTGATTACCTGGCAGGGCTTGCGTCCTGGAATGTGTATGACGGCTACCTGAAGGACTTTAAAGGCTCGCTCTACGGTATGGAGGCATCGCTTATTCGACTGTCTTATTACCGTAGCTGGATCGATGAAGTGGCATCATGGCCCGCCGATAGATTGCAAGCGAACCATAACTTGGTTGGAAGCGCATCTTAAACTCTTTTCGAAGATTATAAATGTATGGTGTGGTTCCCAAATGCCATGCATTTTGTGCGTGCTTTCAAGGTGCTGCATACTGGCGTTGGTTGTTTTTCGCAGAGTGAAATCGTGAGCGACAGGCATGAAGACGATGGTCACGACAACCGCAAGGCACCCGCTGGAGCTTAAAGAGCTGCCTGTACCTGAACCCGCCTTCGTGTGGGCGCGTGTGCAGACTTGCGCTGTATGCCGCGCAGGTCTGCATGTGGTTGACGGTGATCTCACTTGAACCCAAATTACCACTTATCCCAAGGCACGAGGTGATCGGTGCGGTCACGGCGCTGATCGCGGGGTGAGTGGGGTTGCCCTTGGTGCCTGAGGCATTCTGCCGTGTGGACAGGGGCGGCGCTATTGTTTGCGCTGGTATTCACATGAGCGCTATCCCTTCGTTCCCCCTACAAAGACCAATGGCAGGAATGCCGTATTCTCTCCGCCGCGAGCCTGACGCGCGCAGACGGAGAGGCTTTTCTTGAAGTTGCTCTAAAAGTGCCCGTTAAAGCCAGCCTTATATCGATCCGTTCGAAGCTGTTAATGAAGCACTGGATGGCCTCAGGAATGGCCGTTTGACGGCGCTGCTGTACTGACAATGGATTGAAAGCCCAAAATCCGGGGGCACGGTATTCAGGCACAAAAAAAGCGCGGGGGGAAATCCTCCGCGCTTATCTTGCAATCATCCCAGAGCCTAATGCGCTACAGAAAACCTTCCTAGCTCTTCCTTGAGCCGGAGTTTTTGTCTTTTCAGTTGCATAAGTCGCATGGCGTCGGGGTAGGGTCTGTGTTCCTCTTGTTCGATGATTTCATCAATGCTGGCATGTTTTTTAGTAAGTGCTTCTACATGCGTCTCAAGGCTCATACCCGTTACTCCTCTTTATCTGAAGGTAATTTGTAGCTTCATTGCACCACTTTGAATCGCGCTTGTCACGGAAAAGATTGGCCCATCCGGACTTAACCTGTATCTTCTGATACTTAGCAGCAATGCATCAATTTTGCTTAAAAGGTGTTAACTATAAAAATGTCAAAGACTCGTAGCAAACGTATGATAGTTGCGCTCACCGGGGCCAGTGGGGTTTGTTATGGTGTACGCATACTGGAGCTTTTGAAACAATCTGGTGTGGAGACGCACTTGGTAATTTCGAAGGCCGCTGAGCGCACATTGCACGAAGAAACCGAATTGACGATCAAGCAAGTGAAGGCGCTCGCCGATAAGGTCTATCCGGTTCAGGATATTGGGGCGGCAATCGCCAGTGGCTCCTTTCTTACCGAAGGGATGATCATTGCGCCTTGCTCGGTGAAAACTATGGGCGAAATCGCGACAGGTATCACCAGTTCGTTGGTAAGCCGCGCGGCAGACGTTGTTTTGAAGGAGCGCCGCCGCCTTGTTTTGATGGTGCGGGAAACACCGCTACACACCGGGCACCTCAGAACCATGACCAAGCTTTCAGAGATGGGTGCTGTGATTGCGCCGCCCGTGCCTGCCTTTTATGCGCTGCCGAAATCGATTGACGAGATGGTTACTTTCACGGCAGCGCGGGCTTTGGATTTGTTTGATATCCACATTGATGGATTGGCGCGCTGGGGCGAAGAATAATTGCCTCCATGGAAACTGGTTTACCGGCCAGTGGCATGATATAAAGGCACTCGGGGTTAGTTTAGTTGGGGCTAGTGTATGGATTTGGATGAAGACGCGATCCGGGAGCATCTTGCCATCGTCATTCAAGAGCATAGAGATTTGGACGGCGCGATCGATGCGCTTCAGTCTGCGAGTACATTTGATCTGTTGCAGGTGCAGCGCTTGAAAAAGCGTAAGCTACTTCTCAAGGATGAAATCGAGAAATTCCAGAATATGCTGGTGCCCGATATTATTGCGTAGGCCTGAAAGCTTTTCGTTAACCAAGTTGGGTGGGCGTTCTATCAGCGGACGTTACCTTCGCCTTTGAGTTCGCGTTTGTTTTCATACATGGCTTTATCGGCTTTATCGAGTGCTTCGTCGGGCTGGTCGCCTGAGCGGAAAGTATAGGTGCCAAAGGCCAGCGTCATATTGACGGCTGTATCACCGATCATCAGTGGATCTTTGTTGATCACATTCGCCAGTTCCTGGGCTTTTTGTGCGCCGACGGCTTCGTCGGCCTGCGCCAGGATCACGCCAAATTCGTCGCCGCCCAATCGTCCGACCACATCCGTGCCACGGATATTTTCAATAAGGATACGCGCAACATGGAAAAGAGCCTTGTCGCCCGCCTCGTGGCCATAGGTGTCGTTGATTTTCTTCATGTCATTAAGATCAATGAACATCAAAGTGGAGGGGGTGCCGTAGCGCTCGGCAAAGGAAATCATGCGGTTCAACTCGCGCACAAAAGCGCGGCGATTCGGGATTGGCAGCATGGCGTCCGTGTCGGCGCGGTCTTCCATTTCCCTGAGCCGCCGGTTGGTATGGTCAAGCTCGCGCCTTAAGCTATCCACTTCTTCCATCAGGCCGAGGATAGCCTGCTGCACGCGGGCTGTCATTTCCTCAGGCGGGATGCCAAGAATTTGAACGGTATCCTGAATATTGCGCGGCGCGGTGGTGCTTGAGGCACCAGTGGCGCTGTCCGTTTTGTCGGTGCGTTTCACCCGCGACGTCGGCGCGGTGCGGACCATTCCCGGTGTGCTAGTGACTTTCATATAGTGTTCTAAGCTACTTCATTGCCTGATATTGGATCTTTACTCTAGTAACCTATTATGGCGGCATAATGAATCCACATGCAAGCCCTGGAGCAAAATTGCCCCTGAAAGCTCCATTTGTACTGGGGAAGGCTTTGCTTGCAATAGGGAAGCAGCTTTCTATAATGCGCGCTTCGCAGACGGTGCCGTATTGATGCATCTGCACTTTTCGCCAGTTAGAGATGGGCCTGAAACATGAGCGAAACGACCCCGCAAGTTGGAATTATTATGGGCAGTCAATCTGACTGGCCAACCATGAAGCATGCTGCTGATATCCTTGAGGAACTCGGCGTAGCCTATGAGGCAAAGATTGTTTCTGCGCACAGAACGCCTGACCGACTGTATGAGTATGCCAAATCGGCGCGCGGTCGCGGGCTTAAGTGCCTGATAGGCGGTGCTGGCGGTGCGGCCCATCTGCCGGGTATGGCAGCCGCCATGACACCACTGCCGGTGTTCGGTGTGCCAGTGCAATCAAGCATGCTGTCAGGGAAAGACAGCCTTTTGTCGATTGTGCAGATGCCGGGTGGTGTGCCTGTTGGCACGCTTGCGATCGGTAAAGCTGGTGCGAAGAATGCGGGGCTTCTAGCGGCAGCCGTGATCGCGCTGATGGACGACAAGGTGGCCAGCAAACTTGATGCCTGGCGCGCGGCACAAACTGAAAGCGTTGCTATCGACCCGGTCGATAGTGAATAAGCTGACTGTATAGACAGAAAGCAGGGTTCAGACCATGACACGGATCAATCCAGGCGGCACGATTGGCATTTTGGGCGGTGGCCAGTTGGGACGTATGATCGCGCTTGCCGCGGCTCGGTTAGGCTATCACTGCAATGTTTATTGCCCGGATGCAGGCAGCCCTGCTTTCCATGTGGCGCAATATACCACAATCGCTGATTATACGGACGAAGCTGCTTTGATGGCCTTTTGCGATTCGGTTGATGTGGTGACTTACGAGTTTGAGAATATCCCAGCGGAAACTGCAGCGCTGGTTGCCAAAGTGAAGCCCTTGAGGCCTGGTGTAAAAGCGCTTGAAATGACGCAGGACCGCTTGTCGGAAAAAGATTTCCTCAATGGTTCCGGCGTAACAACGGCCCCCTACAAGGCGTTTGAAACACGCGAAGAACTGGACGCGGCATTTGCAGCAATCGGTAGGCCCGCTGTCGCCAAGACCCGTCGTTTTGGTTATGACGGCAAGGGGCAGACGATGGTGAAAACCAAAAAAGACCTCGATACGGTGATGAAGGTAACCAAGGGCGCGCCTGCAATCCTTGAAGGATTTGTAAATTTCGACCGCGAGATCAGCGTGATTGTGGCGCGCAGCGCATCTGGAGACGTGGCGGCTTTCCCTGTGGGTGAGAATGTACACACCAACCATATCCTCGATACAACGGTTGTACCCGCGGCGATCAAGGAAATTGTTGAAGCCAAGGCCAAGGTGATGGCAACCCGTGTCGCCAATGCGCTTGAGTATGTGGGAGTGATGGCTGTTGAGATGTTCGTGAGCGATATTGACGGCAAGATCGTGGTGAACGAGGTCGCACCCCGTGTACACAACAGCGGCCACTGGACAATCGAAGGTGCGGCTACCAGCCAGTTCGAGCAACATGTGCGTGCCATTTGTGATCTGCCGCTCGGCCCCACCGACACCGTGGGTAAAGTGGTTATGAAGAACCTGCTCGGCAAAGAAATCCTTGATTTCGAACAGTATCTTGAAGACCCGACCGCCAGCTACCACCACTATGGTAAAAGTGACCCGCGCGACGGCCGCAAGATGGGCCACGTAACCTGGGTGAAGCCTGAGTAGAACGAAGGGAGCGAGGCTTCCTTTAATTTTCCCGGTAGGTAACCCAAGTGGCCCACTGGGCGTCAACTTTCAGGCCATGTTTCTCGGCAAACTCGTAAACGATCTTGCGCATAGGGAAACCTTTGGTGCGGTTCCAGTGCCAATCGTCGCCGGTGATACGGGCGTTTGGCCACAGTGTTGCGCAGATATCAAGTGGTTCGGGCTTTTTATCGGCGTCGATATAGATAAGGTCAGGCTCGTAGCCTTTTTCTTTGAGCGCATACAGTGCTTCGGGCGCGGCTGCGCGGTACGGTACAAATCGGTCCTCGAAGCCATGCAAGTTCGCCATGCAGGTGGGGAAAGGGCCTTGGCGCTCCACATCGGCGGCGAATTCCTTTTGCACTTCGATATCGGGGAAAGCGCGCGTCAGGCCCGGACGGCCAACATATTTTTTGCACTGTTCCTTGAGCCAATCCGACCATGTGTCCAGCCCGACGAGTTTTAGCTCTGGATCAAGTGATAACCAGCGCTTGGCAGATGCGCCCAAAAAGCAGCCGATCTCCAGCATATGCTTTGGCTTGTGGCTTTTGATGATAGTATCAATCAACTCGCGTCCACCGCCGCCAAGCGTGAAATCCCACGCAGTAATACCTTCGGTTTCCGGCCAAGGATGTACTTTTAATAGTATGTCGAATGCAGAAAGTGTCATGCCGCTAGGCTTTAATCCGTAACGACATGGGCTGCAATAGATTTGGCGTGTTGGCTTGTTTTAGCATCGATCTGGTTATGGTTGCTCATGCCTCTACCCCCGTTTGTAATGAAATCTTGGGGGTAGAGTTTGCATGTATGCTGATCAATCAATTCCTAGAGAATTGAGAAGCCTGTTGCTGCCCAATCTTTGTCAAAGCCCGCGAGGCCATTTGTGGTTAGTGGATGATTGAACAGGCTGCGCATCACACTGATCGGGAATGTAGAAACATCGGCACCGATACGGGCAGCTTCCAGAATGTGCGTGGGGTGGCGAACGGAAGCCACAAGAATCTCGGTATCGAAGGCATAATTGTCATAAATGTTGCGGATATCTTCGATCAGTTCCATGCCGTTGAAACCAACATCATCATGACGACCAACAAATGGTGAAATGAAGCTGGCACCTGCTTTAGCGGCCAGCAAGGCCTGATTGGCCGAGAAGCAAAGCGTTACGTTCACCATGATGCCTTCGGCGCGCAGCGCCTTACAGGTTTTCAGGCCTTCGATTGTCAGCGGCACTTTCACGGCGATATTGTCAGCGATCTTCGCGCACTTGAGGCCTTCCTTGAGCATGGTTTCATGGTCATGGGCAACTGTTTCAGCCGATACCGGGCCGTCAACCTCTGCAGCGATTTCTGCAATCACCTCAAAAAACTCGCGGCCTGCTTTTTTGATAAGCGAAGGGTTTGTCGTAACACCGTCCAGAAGGCCAGTAGCATTTGCTTCGCGGATTTCATCGATATTCGCGGTATCGAGGAAGAATTTCATTGTCTACTCCTTGTTTCCTTTAAAGGTTCCCGTGGTTCCAACTGAAGAAAACGCTTGGGTTTCCCTGGTAGGAAAGGCCTTTTGGGGCCGATTGTTTTTGCGCGTTTGCCGCACGATATACTGCTTTTGCCCGCTTGCCTATTAGATGTACGTGCTTTTTTCAAGGCTTATAGGTGATTGCGCCGACGCTCGCGCCTTTCTATGCTGCCGCAACAGATTATTTAGGACCGGAATAGATAATCGGAATAGATCAACCAGAATAGATCAACCAGAATAGATCAAGCAGAATAGATCAAGCGGAACAGATCAACCATAATGGATCAGCCATCTCTCAATTTGGGCGCGGAAGAAAGCCGGCAGCAGGAAGGCGCGCGCGTAAAGGTGTTGCTGCCAGTGCCGTTCGCTGGGCCGCTGGATTACCGGCCTGCTGAAGATGGCACAGTACCCGCGCCTGGCACGCTGGTGCGGGTGCCGCTATCGGGCCGCACCGTAACGGGCGTGGTGTGGGACGGCAAGACCTGCGAAGCTGGCCGCCGCTTTGCCTATAAAAAGCTGAAACCCATCGAAAAAGTTATTGAACTCTTGCCGCTTGCTGAAGACCTGCGCCGCTTTGTCGACTGGGTGTCGGCCTACACGCTCGCCGCGCAAGGAGCGGTCCTGAGAATGTGCCTTTCCTCACCTGCCGCCCTTACGGACGTTCCGGTAAAGCGGCACTTTGTACTGGCGAGTAGGGTGCCTGAAGGGCTGCGGCTGACCTCGGCGCGGGGCGCGGTATTGAAAGTGCTCGCGGATGGAATACCCAGGGTGGCGTCCGACGTTGCTGCGCTTGCAGGGGTGAGCGACGCAGTCGTGCGCGGGCTTGAGAAGGCCGGTGCCCTGGCTATCGTCGATCTGTCGGTGGATCGTCCGTTCAAGCAGCCTGATATCAGCCCAGATGGCCCGGTACTCTCGGGTGAGCAGGAAGCCGCGGCGGCGGCGATTCGCAACAAGGTTTGGGAAGGCGGCTTCGCGCCTTTCTTACTCGATGGGATCACCGGCTCAGGTAAAACCGAAGTCTATTTCGAGGGGCTCGCAGAGGCACTACAGGAGAAAGATACCCAGGTATTGGTTTTGGTGCCTGAGATCGCACTTACCAGCCAGTGGCTGGACCGTTTTCAGACTCGCTTCGGCGTAGAGCCTGTGGTGTGGCACTCAGAGATCGGGCAGGCGGGCAGGCGGCGTGCCTGGCGTGCGGTGGCATCGGGTGAAGCGCGGGTTGTTGTGGGCGCACGCTCGGCTCTGTTCCTGCCGTTTAGGAAACTCGCTTTCATTACGGTGGACGAAGAACATGACCCGTCGTTTAAGCAGGAAGAGGGTGTGATGTACCATGCGCGCGATATGGCGATTGTGCGCGCCAAATTGGCTGAGTGTCCAATTGTGCTGGCGAGCGCGACACCGTCTGTGGAGACGCTGGTGAATGCCGATCAGGGCCGGTACGAGACGCTTTTGATGCGCGAGCGCCACGGCGGCGCGGTGCTGCCCGAGATGCATGCCGTGGATATGCGTCACGATCCGCCAGAGCCGGGCACCTGGCTATCGCCGCCGTTAGTAACGGAAATCGAAAAAACGCTGGCTGCGGGTGAGCAGGTGATGCTGTTCCTGAACCGGCGGGGCTATGCACCTTTGACGCTGTGCCGCACTTGTGGCTTCCGGATCGAGTGCCAAAGCTGTAGCGCGTGGCTGGTGGAGCACCGTTTCCGGCGCGAACTGCAATGCCATCACTGCGGCCATGTGGAACCAGTGCCTGAAGTTTGCCCGCAGTGCGAAACTGAAGATGCGCTTGTGGCGTGTGGCCCTGGTGTTGAGCGCATGTTCGAGGAAGTCAGTCAACGTTTTCCGAAAGCACGGATTTCGGTTATGACCAGTGATACCATGACAACCACATCCGAGACAGCGCGCGTGGTGGAAGAGATCGCGCGAGGGCATCTGGATATTGTGATTGGCACCCAGATTGTCACCAAAGGCTATCATTTTCCGGGGCTGACGCTGGTGGGCGTAGTGGACGCGGATTTGGGCCTGAGAGGTGGGGATCTGCGCGCGGGTGAGCGTACTTACCAGCAGTTGGTGCAGGTGGCGGGCCGTGCAGGTCGCGCTGAGAAGCCGGGCTGCGTATACCTGCAATCTTACGAGCCCGAGCATCCGGTTGTGCAGGCGTTATTGACCGGAAGCGGTGACGCATTTTTGGCCGCCGAAAAAACGGCGCGCGCGCAACATAATATGCCACCGTTTGGCCGTTTGGTTGCGGTGATCCTGTCAGGGCCTGATATGGCCGATGTTGTGCAGCAAGGGCGACTGCTGGCCGCCGCTGCGCCTGTGGAGCACGGGCTGCATTTTGTTGGGCCAGCCCCAGCCCCAATGGCACGTGTGCGCGGCCAGTACCGCTTCAGGATGCTGGTGCATGCGCCCAAGGACATGAAAATTCAGCCAATTATAAGTGGTTGGGTCAATGAGGCGGAAAAAATCTCAGGCGTGAAGATCAAGGTGGATATCGACCCTTATAGCTTTATGTAAAATGTTAAGTGTGAGAAGCCCCTAGGCTCAGGACCTATTAATTTAAGGGATTCCGGAATGAGGTAAATTATGATTCACTCTGGCAAAGGAGTTTTCTCATGAGTGATTGTTTTTACCTTTCAGAAAACCATTTGGCACGTATCAGACC